>Ga0268299_1000158_pt1 | contig 265301 bp, 279 predicted proteins | sample NOBtaG_FD_193484 | JGI IMG/M metagenome (GOLD analysis project Ga0268299, IMG submission 193484) | Activated sludge microbial communities from bioreactor in Nijmegen, Gelderland, Netherland - NOB reactor | ecosystem: Engineered > Bioreactor > Aerobic > Activated sludge | place: Netherlands...
GCGGGGTGGCCGAACTCAAATCGGAATCAGCGGCCGATCTCACTTTGGAATCGGTGGCCGATCTCAAATTGGAATGCCCGGCCGAACTCACTTTGGAATCGGCGGCCGAACTACGCCGGAATCCGCACAGGGCGCATATACTCATCGGCTTTACGGAATGGCCGTCGATTTTCCACTCGAATACCATCTCGGTAATCAGAGGTGGACCATGTTGATTGTTGGCGTTGGCGGATCGATGCGACCGGGTTCTTCAACCGAGTGCGCGCTCGACATCGCGGTGAAGGCGGCCGCATTGGGCGCTGGCGCTCAAGCCCAGGTCTTCGGAAGCGAGACGCTCTGCGCGTTGCCGCACTACGGGACGCAAGCACTCAATCAAACCGCGACGCGCTACATTGAAGCCATCCGGCAAGCTGACGCTATCATCATCGCTAGCCCCGGCTACCACGGTACGCTCTCGGGTCTCGTTAAGAACGCACTTGACTACATCGAGGAGACCTCTCGCGACGCTCGCCCGTATCTTAGCACGGTGCCGGTGGGTCTGATTGCGACCGCGGGCGGTTGGCAGGCGGCGGTCAGCACCCTTGGCTCCTTGCGCAGCGTTGTCCACGCACTGAGAGGTTGGCCTACGCCGTTCGGGGCCGCCATCCGCACAGCGCCGGGCATATTCGAGCACGGACGGTGCCGCGACGAAGAAGTACAGAATCAGCTTGAACTCGTGGGACGACAGGTCAGCGAATTTCTCTCGGTGACGTCGGCGCGCGATCCAACATTTGCTTCGCGCCTTCCCGCCGAACAGTTCGCGGCGAGGGTTGTGGCGTGATTGTTTCCGTCAGGGACGGTTCGCTGCACATCGAAGAGCCCGACAACTTCAAGGCGTTCAGCTTTCGTGTGCCGATAGGCGCAACCCTAGAAGATGTTGACGCCGTGCGGTTCGATGGCGAACACGCTTGGATTTCGCAACGCCACCTCAAGGATTGGCCTCCTCGCCGCTCGGACCAAGACTGGCAGAACAGACTCAACGCGATGATCGACTACGCACGAAGCAAGGCTTGGGTGGACGAAGCAACCCAAGCCATTCGCGCTCACGTCGTACGCATCTAATCGCTCCACGGTCGCGCTATGGCGATCGCGAAAATCCGAACAATTCCTCCGCGTTTCGCCGCATGATCAAGTCGCGCGTCCCCTCATCGGGAGCCCACAGAAGCACAAGATCGAGAAGATCGGCCTCGTTCGGCATAGGCAAGAAATAGTTCGGGTGAGGATAATCGGACCCGTAAAGCAAGCGGTCTGGCCTGCGCGCCACCAGCGCGTGGATAAATGGCAAGGTATCCTCGAACGGCGCGAGCGACAGCTTGGAGAAGCGCGGCGAGAGCTTGATCCAACAGCGCCCCGTATCAAGGTAGCTCAAGATCTTCTTGAAATGGGCGCTCTCTAGTCCCTGCGTCGGATCGGGCATCCCTGAGTGCTCGATAACGAACTTGCCCTCGATGGAATCAATCTGCCCAGCCCAAGCATCGAGTTGCGCTGTGTTGGCGATAGGAAAATGGGCCGTCCAACCCATCGCTTGCACGCGATCAAGCGCATCTCGGGTAGGAGCATTGATGCCGGGGTAGAAGCGGGCCCCAACAACCCCAACGTCGGCGAGCAGCCGCAGTTCGCGATTGGTGATCTCCGGCGCAGGGATCACCACACCGCGATAGTTTTCGGGATTGCGGCAGAGCAAGTGGACGAGATGATCGTAGCTGAACGCGTGACCTCCGGACGCAACGATTAGAGCGCGGGGAATACCCAGTGCATTTTGAACTTTCTCAAAGTCCTCGAGCGTCGAATCCGCAAGCTCAACTGGTGTCGACGGCGCGAGCGGATAGACCGTCTGCGGACCTATGATATGAACGTGACAGTCTATGCTACCGGCCGGCGGAATAAATGCGGGCGCACGCACGTCACGAATGGGCGGTGGGCTTTTCGGCTTTGTCGGTTGCATAGGCTCCTCTCTCACCGGCGAATGTGACGACGCGGTCAACCACAGGCTAGCCGAGCAAAGCGCCTACGACTTCGTTGGCGTGTGCTGTGTCATGGTACTCTCGCATCGCCTTGATCTTTCCGCCTTCGACTTCGAAGAGGAAGTGGTATGCGTTCCGGTACTTGGCCCCGGACTTGAAGTCGGCGAATGAGCGAGCCTCGACTGCGACCCTATTTCCCTCGCACGTTGTCCCGACGATCTCGAGCCGCAGGCCCTTATCATCCAAGTGCGGACCGAGGAGCTGTTCGATCTCCTCTGCCCGATCCTGAATCTCTCCTCTCCCGGCGGACCACCAAACGAAGCCCGGTGCCCCGTGCGTCCGAATTGCCGCCAGCGTGCCGGCCGAATTCAGCGTGTTGAAGAATGCGTTGACCACGTCTCTGCCGGACATAACACCGCCCCCAAGAATGTTCGAATTGTATGCGCTAGACGCGCTCGTAGAGGGTCACGACGCCGGTGCTGCCGACGCCGGAGTTCTGGGCGAGGCCGAAGCGTGCTTGCTCAACCTGTCGAGTTCCGCATTCGCCGCGCAGCTGCCACGTAATTTCCGCGCATTGCGCTAAGCCAGTCGCACCCAACGGGTGCCCCTTTGAGAGCAGCCCGCCCGAAGGGTTGATCACGACCTTCCCACCATAGGTGTTTTGATCGTCGCTCACAAACGCTTCGAGGTCTTGCAGCTTTGTGAAGCCCAGCGAGGAATAGACGACCAACTCGTTCACGCTGAAGCAGTCGTGAATTTCAGCCACTTTGACTTCATCGGGTCCGACGCCGGCCTTCTCATACACCTCATTAGCCGCGCGTGTGATGATCTGCTCCCCGAGCAGCGCCATGGGTGATGTCGCCGAAGGGATGTCGTCGAAGTCGCTGTGCATCGCTTGGGCTCGGATCGCGACCTTCGGGGAAATGCCGCGCTTGGCCGCAAAGCGTTCTGAGACAAGTATCGCCGCCGCCGCGCCGCGTGTCGGCGGGCAAGCTTGCAGCCTCGTCAACGGTCCAATCAACCGCGGGGACGAGAGTACCTGCTCCACCGTTACCTGATCGCGAAAGATCGCACGGGGATTGTCGGCTGCGTGGCGGCGCGCCTTCACGACGACCTTCGCAAATGTTTCGTCCGTTATACCATAGTCGGCCTGCAGCTTCTGAGCTGCAGCCCCGAAGCAGCGAAACGAGAGCGGCAAGTGGGCGCCCTCTTGGCTGAACTCAGCGACCTTGTCCTCAAACCGCTGCATTGGATTGACCATGTCGGACATTTCCGGCCCGGTCACGGGCCCGGCAGGCATTTGTTCGAAACCAAGCGCAAGAACGCAATCAGCGCCCCCGGCTTCAACCAGCTGCCGCGCCAGAAACAACGCCGTCGACGCAGAAGCGCAGGAATTGTTGAGGTTGACGATCGGAATGCCAGTCGACCCAAACAATTGAAGAATCGATTGGCCGCACGATGTGGTGCCATACACGTAACTTGCGTACGCCTGTTGGAGATCGGCGAACTCCAATCCGGAATCGACAAGCGCATCGCGAAGCGCGCGCTCGGCCATGTCGGTGTACGTTTGACCGGCGCTCGGCTTGCTAAAGGGCGTCATACCCACGCCCGCGACCAACGCTCTACCCATTTTATATCCTCCCGTTCTCGCCTCAGCTTGCTCTCGACATCGAGCCGGCCCGAGACTTGTCACTGAACGCGGGCATGATCTCGCGCGCGAATTCCCTGAGCGCGTCAATCGAGGCGGTGGTGTCCGTTAGAAGAACATATTCGACACCTAAGGCTTCGAGTTCCTTCAAGCGAGAGACAACCATGTCAGGCGTGCCGATGATCGCCGCGCGTTCCGCAAATGCCCACGCCGCTTCCATTGAGTCGGGGTCAAGGCCTGCCGGAGCAACGAACGTGCTGCCTTTCAGAGCGCCGGTCTTATGCACCAGATTGGCGCGCTGGCGGATAATCTCTGTGCTGGCTTCCCCGCTGTGCGTGATGTTAATCGAGCGCGCCGTGCCGACGTCGCGCGCATTCCAAACTCGGCCCGCGCGTTCGCAAGCATTCCTGAATATCTGGACGCGCTCACCGATCGTCGGCGTGTCGGCCCACAGGTCGAGCAGCAACTTAAACCCTCTGGAAGCCGCCTTTTCGATGCTGGGTGTGCTTCCCGCTCCAACCCAAATCGGCGGGTGAGGTTTTTGCAGCGGAGCCGGCTCCACGACGATGTCGTTGAAGGTCCAGTATTTCCCAGAGTGCGAGAAACGTTCTGTGGCGGTCAGTGACTTGAGAATAAGCGTGAGCGCTTCTTCGTAGCGTTCCGCCGCTTCAGACTGGTCTATGTTGAAGCCATTGAACTCAATAGGTCGATAGCCCTTACCGATGCCTATGTCGGCTCGGCCGCCTGACAGGATATCGAGCGTGCCGATTTGCTCGGCAAGCAGGACCGGATTGTGCCAGGGCAAAACCGTGACGCCCGTCCCAAGGCGAATGCGATTCGTGCGCGCGGCCATATACGACAGGAGGTTGAGCGTCGCTGAGACCTGCCCCAACCCGGTGAAATGGTGCTCAACCACGTAGATACTCTCGAAACCCAGAGCATCGGCCTCGCACACATAGTCGATGAACTTGCCGTAGTTCTGACTATCGCTGGACGCACCGCCAGCCGCCAAAGCTCCGCCGAACAAGCCAAAACGCATTGCCCATCCTCCATTGGGAATTGCGCTTCACCATGGTGGGCAGATCACCCAACCGCCATGCCTCAACTCGGATGGGGATATCGACATATCGGGGCAAAGCGGGGTGCTAGAGAGGACCATCCCTTCATGGAATGCGCCCTAGCTCTGCGGCCATCAATTCGAAGCATGCCCGACGGAAGGACTTATCATGCCTGGATCATGAACCGCCCCCCTACACTCCCCGCCACCTAGAGAACCGCCGATCCAATCAGGCGCAAGGGGGAGGAAGAAGATGGCAAACCGTTCCGCAAAGGGGCTGCGTTCGATTGGCTTAGGCGGCGGAGTCGCCCTGGCTTACGTCTTGGCCTTGGGCGCAACCAGCGCGCAGGCACAAACAAGTTCCGAGACGCCGCCCGCTCGGACGGCTGAAACGGAGTCGGATAGCGGGGAACTGGTTGTTACCGCACAGCGCCGCTCCGAGCGCCTCCAGGATGTCCCAATCTCCATTTCTGCGCTTGGCGCGGAAGAATTGTCTGACCGGGGCGTAGATGATGTGACTGCGCTACGCGGGGTGGCGCCGGGCGTATCGATTTCTCATTCCGCGGGTGTCAACGCGTCGAATCTGGTCGCGATGCGTGGCGTCTCTGGCCTGCCGCAACCTATTGGAACCAGCCTCGCGACAGGCGTTTATTTGGACGGTGTCTACCTGTCGCGCCCTGACGCGGCTGTATTCGCGCTCGATGACATCGAACGCATTGAGATTCTTCGGGGACCGCAAGGTACCCTCTACGGGCGCAACACAACCGCTGGCGCGATTAACATTATCACTCGGCTCCCGGGCGATACGGTCGAAGGAGGCCTCGACGTTTCGGCTGGAAACTTCAACAGCTTCTCCGCGCGCGGTTCGTTGAGCGGTCCGCTGGGTGGTAACTTCTCTGGGGGACTCTCGGGAGGGTATCGTTCGCACGACGGGTACATCACGAATACAGTAACCGGCCACGAACTGAATGCAGTCGAAGACCACACCTTGCGCGGCGTTCTTCGCTATCTGTCCGACGGCGGCAATTTCGATGCGCGCCTGAGCGTCGATGAGTCCGTCTCAACCGGTCAGGATGTTTTCAAAAACGTTTATGCGTTTCCGGCCGCGACGCTTCTGGGGCCAGGGAATCCTGAAGAAGTCTCGCTCGATGCAAATTCTGAGTCTCTCACCGCTAGAGAGGTGACAAGCCGCGGGGTCGCTCTAACAGTCACGTATAGCCCCACCACGCAGCTTGAACTCACCTCGATCACGAGCGTCAGAGAGCTGCAATCGGACACGTCGTTTGACGTCGACTCATCGCCTATTCCTCTGCTCGTCAGCTCGATCCGTAACTCCAGTGACACGTTTAACCAGGAGGTCCACGCGGTATGGGATTTGGGGCGGTTCCGGCTTACAACCGGCGCAAATTACTACCACGAAGAAGCGGAAGTCGGGTTCGGTAGCAATTCAGGAGCGGCAACGACTCTGAACTACACCAACCCACACGACACGACGACGCTGGACGCGTACGCCCTCTTCGGTCAAGCCGAGTGGGACTTCACCGACCGGCTAACGCTGGTGTTGGGAGCGCGCTACAATGAAGAACATCGCGACTACACGGTGGATTACACTCAGGCGCCCGTCCCAGGCATTGTAACAAGCGGCAGCATCACGGATTCGATCGTCATTCCGTCGCTCGGCTTAAACTTCGAGTTGACGCCGGATGTGCTTTTGTATGCAAAATACAGCGAGGGTTACCAGGCGCCGGGCTTCAATGGGTTCCCCGGCCGTCTCGTGCCGCCAAACACGTTCGATGCCGAAAACCTCGACGCCTTCGAACTTGGAATAAAATCGCAGTTCTTCGATCGCGCCCTGACGTTCAACGCGGCCGCCTTCCACTACGAGTACAGCGACCTCCAGGTACGCGGAACCCCCGGACCCGGGTTAACCGACATTCGTAACGCCGCAGGGGCCACGATCGACGGGGTAGAAGCGAGCGTCGTTCTCAGAGCCAACGAGTATTTGTCGTTCACCGGCAATCTCACATATTTGGATGCTCGGTACGACGAGTTCTGCGAACTCATCGGCGGAGGATCGCCCGTCGGAGCTGATCCACTTTGTGATGCGACGCACGCCGACCGCTCTGGTAACCGGCTCAGCCTTGCGCCGGAGTGGACCGGCGGGGTGAACGCCAATCTAGAAGTTCCGATGGGCAGCATCACTTTGCGGGGCAATTTGGGCTACTCCTTCGAGACCAACAGCTTTTTCACGTCGGTGAACGAGGATGTTCTGAGCACCGGCGGTTGGGAGCGTATCGATGCTCGACTGGGTGTCGGATTTGCCGATGGCCTTGAGGTCTACGCTTTTGGCCGCAACCTGTCTGACGACCGCTACACTGGCTATGGTCTGCGGGCATTGCCGAACTTGGCTCCCGTCACCTTCAACGATCCTCGGACCTACGGCGTCGGCATCCGCTATCACTTCTGAGGGTTGCAGCTGCCGCCCACCTCCCAGACTAAGGCCACTCTGACTGACGTCAGAGTGGCCTTTTCTTTTTTCCCCCAGACCCAATCCGATGCAGCGGAGGTTCTCGCATGTGGGCGCGACGGGGCGTACTCTGTCGGCGCGATCAACCGCCATGAACGAATAAACGCCCATAGAAAGCGACGCCGCCGTGAGCACTCGTTCTATCGACTTTCGACTCTTGGAGGCGCTTCAGGCGTTGGTTTCGGAAGGGCACGTCTCGCGCGCCGCGGAGCGCTTAGGCACCACGCAACCCAAACTTAGCAATGCTCTGGCGCGATTGCGCAAAGCGACGGGGGATCCACTCCTCATCCGTACTCCGGAAGGCATGCAGCCTACCGCGCTGGCGCGTGAACTTGCGTCCAGGGCCGGTGAATTTTTGAGCTGTTGGAACGGCGCGATCTGCGGAGACGCGAGCTTCACACCCGAGACCTCTGGTCGGGCATTTCGAATCCAGGCAGCCGATTTTGTGTTGAGCGAAGTCGTCGAACCAGCGCTCAAAGAGGTTCGAGCCATGGCGCCCGGGATTTGCGTATCGGTTTCGCCTCCGCTCTTCAGCGCCATGAAGGAGGGCCTCGAAACCGGAGAGCTCGACCTCGTGCTAGGCACCATCACGGAGATGCCTCAAGACTTCTTTGTTTCGCGCGTTACCTCTTTCGAAGCGTGCTGTATCGTATCCGCGCACCATCCGCGGATAAAGAAGCGCCTCGATATAGCGGACTACTTACGCGAGTCGCATGTTGTGCACACGTTTGGCCGTAGTCATCAGCCATCGTTCTACGAGCAGCATATTGACGATCTCATATCTGCGAGCGGCGGTCGACGGCGCGCCACAATGCACGTTCCGTATGTGTTGCTGACGCCGACTATTGTGGCGGAAAGTGAACTGATCGCGACTGTGCCCAAGTCCTTCGCCGAGCGTGCCGCTAAGCATTTAGCGCTGAAGATCTTCAAGCCGCCATTGGCGCTAGAGTCCTTCTCTGTCGCGATGTTGTGGCATGCGAGAACGAAAAATGACCCAGCGGCGCAGTGGTTTAGGGACGTGATCCGCCGCGTGGCGCACGCCAATGCGATCGGCTCGTGATCCCACCTCTAAGGCTTGGAATGCGCGCCGGCGCGCATCGCGTCTTCGAGCTTTAGGTCTACTGTAGCTGTCAAACGCCCTGCCAAGTGATACCAACCTATAGTCACGGCCAGTTCCAAGATCGCTGGGACGCTCAGGTAGGCCTGCAATTCGCGGAACGTCTCGTTCCTCACGGCAAGGGGCGCTGTTGAAAGCTCTCGCGCGAGCGTGAGCACCGCACGCTCAGCAGCGGAGAAGCAGTCCGCGCGTTCAAAATCTCGAACGCACTCAACTTGGTTCGCTTCCACACCCGCGAGCAGCGCACCTTTGCGATGGTGTGCGAGTTCGTAAGCGGCCTCGTTGACCTCGCAGGTGTAGAGAATGACGAGCTCGCGCAGTTTTGGCGGCAGGTGAACGCTTCGACGAAGCGCGTCCGACAGCTGGAGCATCGCGGCGCCGAGATGGGGCGCGTTGCACAGGAGCCGATAGACGTTCGGAACGGGCTGACCGCGGCGCGCAAGCTCGTCGAAGAACGCGAGCGCCTCGGCCTCAAGATCTCCCCGCTCTGGGATTGGCACACGCGCCAGCCCTTGTTGTTCAGCCATCGCTATCCAACCTGCCTGGTCGCGCCCGACCAGTGCGGCGCACGCAGCGCGGGCTTATCGACTTTTCCGACAGCCGTCAGAGGCAAAGCCTCAACAAACTCGATGGCCTTCGGGGCCATATGCGGACCCTTAAGCGCCTTCACCTTCGCCATCAGTTCCTCCGGCGCGACTTTTTCTCCTGGCCTCACGACGACGTACGCCATGACAGCCTCGCCCCATTTCTCGTGCGGAGTACCGATCACCGCTGCCTGGAACACGGCGGGATGCTCGGCCAGTGCGTCTTCAACCTCTTTCGAATAGATATTGAACCCACCGGAAATGATCATGTCCTTCTTGCGGTCGACGATATATAGGAAGCCCTCCCCGTCGCGGCGCGCTACATCGCCAGTATGGAGCCAACCATCCCGCAGAGCTTCCGCGGTCGCCTCGGGGTTGTTCCTGTACCCGTCCATGACGAGCCCGCCTCGCACGCAAATCTCGCCCTCATCAGCAGGCTGGCCGCGCTCATCCAGCAGTGACACTTCAACGCCGGCAGCAGGCTTGCCGCACGACGCAAGCCGCTCGGGTTTGCTCAAGTCATGTTGATCTCTGCGCAGCTGAGCGATGATGTTTGGAGCTTCAGTTTGCCCGTAGAGCTGACAGAAAATCTGACCAAGGCGTTCCAAACCGTCGCCGAGACGGGCAGGCGCAATCGGCGCACCACCATAGAGCAAATACGATAGGCTCGACACGTCTCGGCGCGACAAGCTTGGCGCATCAAGCAAGGCGTAGATCATCGAGGGCACCATCAGCGTGGTGTCGATCTGTTCTTTTTCGATCACGTCGATCAGGCGTTCGGCATCAAAGCCAGGCAGCAGATGCACCGTGCCACCCTTGAGCATGGTCGGCAGAGGCAATAGGAGGCCGGAATGACTGAGGGGTGAGGAAAGCAGGACTTGAGGCCCCGGGACACTCTCCCAGCTCACGACATTCATGAACGACGCCCAGACTGATCCCTTGTGGGAATGCATGACGCCTTTGGCGCGACCGGTGGTGCCGCCGGTGTAGACGACAAGGTCCGTGTCGCTTTCGTTGGCTGCCGGCGCAAAAAAAGCGCCCGATTGCCGCTCAGACAGCGCGATGAGATTTTCAGCCTCCGCTCCGGTCAGCGTCACCATTCTAGGTTTTCGATCACAGAGCGCCCTCGCCCGCTCGGCCGTCGCCACACAGCTAGCGTCGGTGACAATGATGGACACGTCGGCATCGGTCAGGATCGCCGCATGCGATTCAGCCGTGGCCCGCGCATTGAGGGGTGTGTACGTCATCCCGAGAATGGCGCATGCACACCGAACAGCGAATACCTCAGGCGAGTTACTGGTAACGATGGCCAGGGCATCGCCGCGCTTCAAACCCAAAGCCAGCAGCGCCCGACAAAATCGATAAACAATGTCTCCGAATTGGCGATAAGTCAGCCGCCGGCCATCCATCACGAACGCCGTTCGCTCCGAGAAGGTATCGATCGCGCCGACGATCAGGTGTCCAATAGACACCCCTGACTGGGCCAACATGCTCCGCGCTCCCTACTCGTTCGGTTCTTCTTTTGACTATGAGACTAGGTTCTCCCGTCGCCGATCGCCTATGCCGCTGTCGCGATACACCTATCTTTGCTGCAAGATGCCCAAGGCCCTTTTTCGCCCAATAACCGGGAACCTGAACACTCTCCCATGCCGACTTCGCGGGGTATGGGCTTTGCTGATGATGGTCGAACAATTTCATCATGCGACGCCTCCCCTCAACCGGGTAGGGTAAGGTCCAAACGTCGTGGGAGGACCGCGTGCAGGACGATCTCATATTAGAGGTCCGCGGTGCGGTGGCCTGGGTCAAGCTCAACCGCCCAAAGGCATTAAATGCGCTGAACCGGCCGCTGGTTGCAGCGCTCGACGCGGTCATAGTACGGGTCGCAGAAAATAAGGAGATCCGTGTACTTGTGATCACCGGCGCCGGGCGCGCGTTCTGCGCCGGCGCGGATCTCAAGGATGCCATGAGCGTCGATCCCCACTCGGGGGAGCCAGACTTTCTTGAGCAAGCCGCTTCTATGATGCGGCGCCTCCGCGCGCTGCCAAAACCAGTGATCGCTGCACTCAATGGGCTAACCATGGCTGGTGGCCTTGAGCTGGCGATGTGCGCGGACATCATCATAGCGGCAGACACCGCAGAAGTTGCGGACGGCCATGCGAACTTCGGCGTGTTTCCTGGCGCGGGCGGCGCGGCGACATTGCCTCGCCTGGTCCCGCTGCAGCAGGCGCTCTACCTGCTTCTGACGGGCAAGTCGGTCCCTGCACAGCGACTCTATGATGTTGGTCTAATCGCAGAAATACACCCTGCAAACGTCTTGGAAGCGGCCGCGAGCGAGCTGGCTCAAAACATTGCGCAGAAGAGCCCCTCCGCACTTTCCCGCATGAAAGCCGTCGCGCGCGGCTCCTCCGACAAGACCGCCGATGAAGCTCTGCATCACGAAACTCTAATGTTGCGCGAGCACCTCAAGTCCGAGGATATGCTTGAGGGCGTCAGCGCATTTGTAGAGAAGCGCACTCCGCGTTTCACTGGTCGTTAAGGCGAAAGCTTATGGGCCACGTGTTCCGAAGCGACGTGCAAGAATTGGCCGTGCAATCGCTGCGCCGCTACCTCGATGCGGAAGTTGAGCCGGTTTACAACCGCGAGTATCGTGATCGCTTCGTGCCGAAAGATGTCCTCGGCGCGATTATGCAACGCCTAGCGGGCTTTGGTCTCGTTAGTGGCGTCGTCGCAGACGAACGGCTTGGCGGCCTGGGCCTCGACTGGCTGACGGCCGTGATGCTGTTCGAGGAAGTTGCAACAACCTCAATCGACCTGTCCGTTCCTGTGGCCATCAACTCGTTTGGTGCCTCGTTACTGGACAAAATTGCGCCTGAACATCTGCGCGAGCGCTATCTTCCTGGTCTTTTGCGCGGCGAGACGTTTGTGAGCATCGCTGTTTCCGAGCCAGGCGCCGGCTCAAACGTCATGGAGATCCGAACGCGCGCACGTCGCGACGGCGATGACTATATCATCAGCGGTGAAAAGACGTGGATCAGCAATGGCGGATACTCGGATTTTCTCATTTGCACCTGTCGCACAAGTGACGAACCCCGCGGCGGACTAACTCACTTTCTCATAGATCGAAAGGAACATCCGTACGAGGTAAGCGAAATCTCTAAGGTCGCATTCAACAGTCAGTCCACCGCTCAAATATTCTTGTCCGATGTTCGGGTGCCGGCCGCCAATATTCTTGGTGAGGAAGGGAAAGGTTTAAGCAACACTCTATCGTTGTTTGAACGCTCCCGCGTCTACGTCGCCGCTCAGGCTGTCGGCATCGCGCGCCGCGCACTCGAGGAGACACTTCGCTACACGACAGAACGCCGCCAGCACGGCAAGGTCATTGCGGGCCACCAGCTTGTCGCCGCCACCATCGCAGAGATGGCGACGAATCTGGACGCCGCTCGACTACTCACACATCGCGCTGCTGACATGGTGAGCGCCGACATTCCCGCGGAGAAGGAGGCCTCGATGGCCAAATACTTCGCGTCCGAGACTGCAGTGACCGCCACTCGCCAAGCCGTGCAAATGCATGGCGGCAACGGCGTAACGCGCGAATTTCTGGTCGAGAAGCTTGCGCGCGATGCGCTGCTGGTTCCAATTTACGAGGGCACAACACAGATACAACAACTAATCATCGCCAGAGCACTCACCGGCGTGGCGGCCTTCTCGTGACATACTTTACCTTCCATCACGCACGGCATTGCGAATTGGACGCACGCGCATGAGCACGCAAAAGTCATTCAAGCTTGAACGACGGCTGAACTTCGGAAACACCCATGAACAGGCGAGCCGCAGTGGTCTGACGCGCGTCTTAACCCCGCCCGACTGGGGATCAATTCCGCAGCAGGTCGGCGACGCCGACGCACTCGGCTATGACACATTACTTTCTGCCGAGATACCGAATGACCCGCTCTTCCCGCTTGTGCTCGCCAGCCAAGTTCCGAGCAAAATCGCTCTGGCTACCGGCATCGCCGTAGCGCTCACGCGCAGCCCCGTCGCAATGGCGTATTCGGCGTGGGAACTGCAGCGGATGAGCGGCGGCCGCTTCACGCTGGGGCTTGGATCGCAGGTCAAGGCGCACATCACACGGCGCTTCTCCATGCCGTGGTCAGCGCCCGCAGAAAGGATGCGCGAATACATTGAGGTTGTGAAGGCCTGCTGGCGCACCTGGCAAACCGGAGAACCGCTCGGATATCAGGGCGAAGTCTATCAAGTGAATCTCATGCCGCCAGGCATGGCGCTCCCACCTCAAGAAAATCCCAACATACCGTTGCATCTGGCGGCTGTGGGCGAACACATGCTCGCTGTCGCAGGACGCACATGCGAAGGGGTCCGGCTCCATGACTTTGCTTCGCGCAAGTATGTCGAAGAGGTCGCACTCCCCAATTTGCGCAAGGGATTTGAGCAGTCTGGAAGACCAGCTCACGAGTGGGACGCCTTTCAACTATCCGGGGGCGGCATGATCGCCACCGCGGCGACGGAAGACGCTCTTCAATCAGAGATCATTGATCTACGTAAGCGCCTCGCATTTTACGCTTCGACGCCCGCATATCGCATCCAAATGGATCTGGAAGGCTTTGGCGAAGAAGCCGAGCAACTTGCGAGTCTCTCAAAAGAAAACCGGTGGAATGAGATGTTGTCCGTTTTCACCGAAGAAATGGCGCACCGCTATGCGGCGATCGGCACCCACGACGTCATCGTCGACCGTATCCGAAACCACTTCGCGAATATTGATGCCGTGCAATTCTCGATGCCGTTACGCGACAAAACCGACCATGGCGTGTTGCGCGAGCTTATCTGTGACTTGAAGTCCAAATGAAACCGGAAGCGACCTATGTCGCGCTCGCAGGCGGAGTCGGCGGGGCCAAGTTTGCCTATGGCCTCTCACGGACCATCGACCCTGCTGCCCTGCTGGTCGCCGTCAACACCGGCGATGACTTTGAACATTTAGGCCTCTCTATTTCCCCTGACCTGGACACGGTTTGCTACACGTTGGCGGAGCTCGACGACACAGAACGAGGCTGGGGTCGTGCCGACGAAACCTGGAACTTCATGGATGCGCTCGCGCCTCTCGGCGGGCCCTCATGGTTCAATCTGGGAGATCGCGATCTGGCGATCCACGTCTTGCGTACGCAACTTCGGTCGAACGGCGCCACATTGGCCGAAGCGACAAAATACTTTGCGGGCAAGCTTGGCATCGCCTGCCGCATCCTTCCCATGAGCGATGATCGCGTGGCCACTATCGTACAGACCGATGCCGGGGCCCTCGCCTTCCAGGACTATTTTGTTCGCCAACAATGCAAGCCCGTGGCTCGAGGCTTCGTCTACGAAGGCGCCGCCAACGCAGCCGCCCATCCGGAGATACTCGAGGCGCTAGAGAGCCCAACGCTCAAAGCGCTCTTCATCTGCCCGTCCAACCCCTGGCTGAGCGTTGGCCCCATGCTCGCGCTGCCGGCACTCAAGAGGTCCGTGCTTCAGTGCAAAGCGCCCCGCGTCGTCATTTCACCAATCATTGGTGGCGAGGCCGTGAAAGGGCCAGCCGCGAAATTGATGCGAGAACTCAATATCGAGGTATCGCCCTCGTCGATCGCACGCCACTACGCCGAACTCGCGACTGCGATAGTCATCGACAATGTTGACGCAGACCTGCGGCGGCCAATGGAGAGACTGGGCCTAAATGTGCTCGTGACAGACGCGCTGATGCGCGATCGGCAAGACCGCGTCCGGCTCGCCGCTGAAATCGTCAAGTGGATGGGCGCATGACCGTGTCGATCGTCGTCCCCGTGAAGCGTCTCACTGAAGGCAAATCCCGTTTGACAAGCGCGCTAACAGCTGCTGCACGACGCGATTTGTGCGTGTGGATGCTGGTGCGCACCTTAAGGACTCTCTCCCGCCTGCAGAACGTGGTCGTTGTATCCGATGATCCACAAGCCGGTGAAATCGCTAGCACCTTTGACAATGTCCGCTTCCTATTCGACCGAGGCTCGCGCGAGCTAAACGGTGCGGTTTCGACGGCGCGAGATGTCATCGCCGGCGGCGCACTTATGATCGTTCCAACGGACCTTGTTTGGCTCGATCTGGGCGTCCTCACGACGTTCTTGAAAATTCGAGGCACTATTCACCTCGCCGGCGATCTTGCTAACGACGGCACAAATCTCCTGTTCCTGCCAGAGCGAGCGGCGCGCGATTTTGCTTTCTCCTTCGGGCCTGGCAGCCTGATTCGACACTCGGCAGAGGCGCGGCGTCTGGGATTTTCGTCGCGCATATTTCGCTCAAGAGCGACCGCGGCCGACCTCGACAATCCTGCCGACCTCAGCGCGGCACGCGCGATCATCCCCGCGTCGATTTTTTCCCAATCAACCCCGCTCCGAAAAGGCGTCGAGGCAATTTATGTCGAATAATCCTCTGTCTCTCACTGGTCGCGTTGCACTCGTTACCGGCGCCGGCCAGGGCGTAGGCCGCCAAATTGCCCTGACGCTCGCCGAAAATGGCTGCGACGTCCTCATCAACGACTTCTTCGAGGATCGCGCACGATTGCTGGCGGACGAAATTGCAAACTTGGGCAGACGCGCGGTGCCCATAGCGGGCGACGTTACAGATTTCGAGGCCGTGCGATCTTGGCTTCCAAAGGCTGCGGCCGAAGCTGGCGGTCTAGACATCGTCGTCAACAACGCGGGCAATGCAGGCCCACAAGGTGACGCCTCGGAGCAACCGAAGTTCTGGGAAACCGAACCAAGCGATTGGGCAAGGTGGTTGGGCACCAACCTCTACGGCGTGCTCAACGTGTGCCGCGCAGCGACCCCGCTTCTCATAGAACGAGGGAAGGGCGGCAGTATCATCAACATTATCTCGGACGCCGGGCGCGTTGGTGAGCCAGGCTTGGCCGTCTATTCGGGAGCCAAAGCTGGTGTCGCTGGTTTCTCTCGCGCGCTGGCGAAAGAACTTGGACGCCATCGCGTCCGCGTAAACTGCGTGTCGTTGTCGGCGATCATGACGCCTGGCGTCGCGGCCATCATCTCCGATCCTGAAGTGTTGAAGCGTGTCACGCGCGCTTACCCCTTGGGGCGTATCGGGACGCCTGAGGATCCTTCCAATCTTGTACTTTTCCTCGCCTCAGATGCGAGCACTTGGATCACCGCGCAGACCTACCCGGTCAACGGCGGATTCGCGGTTTCCCAATAGGCACGGTGCTCATGGAAGACGTTTTCATCGTTGGCGTTGGGATGACGCCCTTCGGACGTCACCTAGACAAGACCGTCAAGCAACTGACGGCCTGGGCGGTCGGAGACGCTCTGCGCGACGCTGCATGCGAACCCAACTCGATCGAGACGGCCGTGTTTGGCAATTCGGTTCAGGGCTTCATGCAGGGACAGACCTTCATCCGTGGCCAGATAGCACTGCTTCCGCTCGGTCTTTCAGGCATCCCGATCCACAACATCGAAAACGCGTGTGCAACAGCCTCAAGCGCGTTCAATTTGGCGATCGCACAATTGCGCGCCGGCATGGCGGATGTCGCGCTCGCGGTCGGCGTGGAGAAAATGTACTCGCCGGACAAAGCCAAGATGTTCTCCGTCTTTGACGCGGGTTGGGACCTGGAGACAGTTGACGAGAACGCGCGCAAGATGATGTCGCTCGGCGATGGCGTCGCCGTTCCTTCCGGCACAACGTCCGACAAGCCGTACAGCCTCTTCATGGACGTATATGCGGGCCTCGGGCGCCAGCTCATGCGTGAGTACGGCGTGACACAGCGTCAGATCGCGGCTGCGTCGGCGAAGAACCATACTCATTCCGTCCACAATGAACGGGCGCAATATCGGATACCGATGACGACGGATGAAGTGATGGGCGCTGCGCCAATCACATTCCCCTTCACATTGCCAATGTGCGCGCCAATCTCGGACGGCGCTGCTGCGGCAGTGCTGGTGAACCGAGCCGGCATGAGGAAGATCGGGCGCGACGCTTCGCGCGCTGTGCGCATCCGAGCCAGCATCATACGCTCGGCTTCCGCGCGAGACGGAGCGCGGCTTGACCAGCACGTGACGAGATTGGCAGGCCAAGCAGCCTATGAAGCAGCGGGCGTTTCACCCAACGACATTGGAGTTGCCGAGGTTCATGACGCCACGGCGGTGGGCGAACTGATCCAAATGGAAAATCTTGGCCTTTGCGAGCCGGGTCAAAGTGGTGTGGCCAGCGAGCGCGGCGACACAACGATTGGCGGTCGATTGCCGATTAACCCTTCGGGCGGGCTTGAATCCAAAGGCCACCCAATCGGCGCGACGGGCCTCGGCCAGATCTATGAACTTGTTTGCCAACTCCGCGGTGAATGCGGCGCTCGTCAAGTTGAGGGCGCCCGCCTGGCGCTGCAGGAAAACGGCGGCGGTCTTTGGGGCGTTGAAGAAGCGGTGGCGCATATCGGGATATTCGAGGCGCCATCCAACCGGTCGTAATTTTGGATTAAGCGGCCAAACAACAGATTGGGAGGACGCCCGTGAAACTGTATGCGATTGTCGACAATGGCGGCGGGCGCGTTGGCGCTGAAACAGCAAACGGCGACATCGTCGACCTCTTAGCGGCGAGCGGCAACGACGCGAGATTTGCATCGATGCTCAACTTGATCGAGGCCGGCGAGGCAGCATTGGGGTTGGCGCGCGAAATCAACGCGCGCGCTCCCGCGAGAGCTTCTCACAAACGCGAGACGCTGAGATTTTCGGCTCCAATTCCCAGACCGCCGAAACTCCGCGGATACTCGGTGTTTGAGCGCCACATCCGTCAATCGGCAGAAGGCATCGCGCGCCGCCTTGCCGCTGGCGCCCCCGATCCGGAGGCGGCTTACCGCGAAAGACGGAAAGCGCTCAATCTCGATGCGCTTCCCGGTCCCGGATGGGGCGTCACGCCTGCGTACTATTACATGGATACCTACGCCGTCGCCGGCCACGACAATCAAGTTGCGTGGCCGAGCTATTCGAACTGGATCGACTACGAGCTCGAACTCGTGGCGGTCATCGGCCGCGCTGGTAGAGACATTTCGCAAGACGACGCAAACTCGCACATCTTTGGCTACACAATCCTCAATGACCTCAGCGCTCGGGACGAACAACTGAAATGCATGGCGACTTCGCTAGGACCGGCAAAGGGAAAAGACTTTGAGCAATCAAACGTGATGGGCCCGTGCATCGTCACAGCAGACGAGATCGCCGATCCGTACGCACTTAAAGTGGAAGTACGCGTCAACGACGAAGTATGGTCAACGTCCACCGGCGCCGAGGCTCACTTCCGCTACAACCAGTGCATCGCCTACGCGAGCCAAGCGCAAACAATCCACGCGGGTGAAATGTTCTCGACGGGCACGTTCCCCAACTGCTCATCTCTTGAGCTGCAAAGAATCGTAAAGAAGGGTGACGTCATCGAGCTTGAAGTGGAGAAGGTGGGCGTGCTCCGCACGCAAATTGTCTAACTGATGCTTCGATCACGCCCTGTCCAATACTTCTCGCGAACCTCACGGCGTAGAACCTTGCCTACGACGGATGTCGGCAATTGATCGACAAACACGATGGACTTCGGAGCCTTGAAGCTGCCGATGCGTTCTTTGACGTGCGCCAAGAGCGCGTCCACCGTGACCTCGCTTCCGGCGCGCAAGACAACCTCAGCATGAACCGCCTCGCCCCATTCTTCATGCGGAATACCGACCACGGCGGAATTGAGGACGGCAGGATGCGAACCAAGCGCGGTTTCTACCTCCACCGCATATACGTTGAAACCGCCCGTAATGATCATGTCCTTCAGCCGATCAACGATGAAAATGAAGCCCGCCTCGTCCAGGTAACCAAGATCGCCAGAGCGCCACGCTCCATCGACGAACTCCGCCGAAGTACTTTGCGGATTGTCAAGATAGCCGGCGATCACGGACCTGCTACGGATGATGATCTCGCCGACGCTTCCCAATGGCAGGGGCTTTCCCGCTTCGTCAGCGACGAAGACCTCAACACCCGCTGACACCTGCCCCGCCGACGACAGCCGCTTCTGGTCCAACTCGCCAGTACGGGCGTGATCAGTCTTAGCCAAAGTCGATATGCAGATCGGCGCTTCTGTCGCCGCATACGCCTGCACGAACACTTGCCCAAAGCAAGTCACGAGTTCGTTCAATTTCCCCGGGTTCATCGGCGCGGCGCCGTATATCACAGTGCGCAATGAGCCAAGTTCTCGAGGCGTTACGCGCTGCAGTTCCAGCAGGCGATACAACACGGTCGGCACGACGAATGAATGTGTAATCTTTTCGCGCTCGATGGCATCGCTAAATGCATTGAGATCGACGGCATTCAAAGTGACGTTGGTCCCTCCGGCAAAGAGCGTGGGGAGGAAAAATAGCATCGTACCGTGCGACAGCGGCGCCACGTGCAGCATTCTGGCGTCGGTATCAAACTCTAAGTCCCTGCTCGCCAAGGCGTTGTCACGACCGCTCAGCCAGTTATCCATGCTGTAGATGGCGCACTTGCCACGCCCCGTCGTGCCGCCGGTAAATCGAAGCATCGCGACGTGCTCACGGGCATCCAGGATCACCTCACTTTCAGTGTCGGGAGCCCGGTCAACAATTTCCCAGAAGAACCTCACCTTCGGATGACGACGGGCCTGATCATCGGTCAGGCGATCCATAACCACGACTGAAGCACCCGCCCGTGCCAACATCTCCGCGTGAGTATCGACGAGCGCGGTCTCGATGAACGCGACTTTGGGCTTGACCAGCGCCACTTGCCAGCGGTGCTCCTCAATCGAGTCTCGATAGTTAGTGTAGACTCCCGTCGCCTCCTGCTTGAAGAGCGCCGGGAAGTGGACGAGGGACAGATTGTCGTTTTCAAGAATGGTCAGAAACTTGTCGCCTGCGCACAATCCCAGCTCGCCGCCCAGCGCGTTCGCCACCCTGTTGCTCAGCCTATGCAACTCTTTGAAGCTGAACCTCCTATTGCGTTCGACATTGACGAGCGCCTCCTTGTCCCCGTAGCGAAGCGCAAGCAGGTACATCGTCCGCCCGAAATTCTGCTTCATGCGCGTCCGGCGAACACACTCGCCGCCTCCCTTCATTATTGCGCCTTTGTACACGCATCGCGGCGGCTGCATCAATTAGACAGCCGCAGGCATCGACCGTTCAGAGCCCGATGAGTCATGATCTGCCTTAGGCCAGGCGATCAGAAAAACGCATGACTGTTTAGGTGACATCGCTGTGTGAGAAAGCGCGCGGATGCTCCATAATTGAGTTTTGAACGATGGCAGCGTTACCACCAGAGGACACGTATGACCCAAAAGCGAGGCGATGAGATGTTTGTTGAGAACCCCGAGTTTGAGGGAAAGGCGTCGGAAGCATTTCGCGCCCCAATGGTCGATCACCCCCTGGTCACGCCGGCGCGGGCTTTTGACGACTACAAGCAACGCTACGCGAACAACTGGATGCTGGAGCGCACCGACAACGGGATTCTCACGGCCAAGTGGCATACCGACGGTCACGACCTAGACTACAATCTTGGATTCCACAGATCCATCGGTCAGCTCATGGAAGACATAGGCCAGGATGCAGACACTGAGGTTCTCATTCTTGGTGGTCACGGCGACACGTTTCTGAAAAAGTACAAATCGTTGCTGGACGAAGACGCGAACATGCTGTGGTTTGCCTACGAGCACATGTTCCTCGATGGCACGCGCATGATTGGCTCGCTCGTCAATAACTTGCGCATCCCGACCATCGGCGTGATCAACGGCGATGGCTACCATAGCGAGCTGGCGGTGTTGTGCGATCTCACGCTGATGGCCGAGGACGCCGTTATCAGCGATCCTCATTTTGTCATGGGTGGCATTCCCGGCGATGGCATCCAGACCGCACTGCGTAAGACGATTGGGATCAAGCGCGCCAACTATGCGATGATGATGTTTGACCAAATCGATGCGCAGAAGGCGCTCGACTACGGCTTGGTCAACGAGATCGTTCCTCGCGACAAGATCTACGAACGGGCTATGGAAATGGCGCAGTTCATCATGACCAAGCCGAGAATTATCAGGAGGCTGACGTCGGAAATCGTCAAACAGCCCTGGCAAAAGGCGCTTGCTGAAGAGCTTCGTTCCAACTTCGGGATGGAGATGTGGACGTTCTTCGCCAACCCCGGTCTCAACCACAAGAGCGGGTTCAAGGCGATCGATGAATGGCGCAAGATGTATGAAGCCAGGACGAAGCCGAAAAAGTAACCGCGCAACGCTGGCCACGCGACCGATGCGCGTGGCCAGCGTGTCCTGCAGGGTTAGTAGCGCGATCTAGTTAGATCGCCGCTTTCGAACGCTACGTGCGCACAGACCGCGTCGCACGCGAAAAGCATCGCCCGATGACGAATTGGCCTTTGCTCAACTCTCTGGCGCGAAGGACGTGTCAGCGGAGAGCCGCTTTCACCGCAGAGCGACTCGAAATTCGCTCTCTGTGCCCAAGAATTTGCGGATACCTGGACGCGTCCAATTTCAAGCGCGCGATAGCTTCAGAAAAGACGAAGAGATTGAGGTCCGCCAGCGTGTACTGCGCCCCAGTGACGTAAGGCCCCTTGAAGAGCTGTTGTTCGATCATGTCAAAATTCTTGGCGGCGTTCATAAGCGCTTGCCGCTTGAGCGCCGCAAACGATGCTTCGTCATCCGAATAAAACTCCGGCCGTATGATCGGACCAAACCCGGGTTGTAGAGTGCTGGCAATGAACGCGTTGAACGATTGCATACGTGCGAACGCGAATGGATCGGCAAGTGGCGCGAGATTAGCGTCGGGAAACCGCATGGCGATGTACGTAAGGATCGCCGGATTTTCGGTGAGCACACCGTGTTCGGTCGCCAGAGCAGGTACACGGCCCTTCGGGTTGATCGCAAGATACTCCGGATCTCTCTGCGTCCCCGCTTTCAGGTCGATCACCACGAGGTCGAAGTAGGCCCCCGTTTCATGCAGCGCGATAAGCGGCGCCAACGAACAGCTTCCAGGACCATGGAACAGCTTGAGCATCCGCTCCTCCCGTGTGCTCGCCTAGTCGCACGCGGCGAGCGCGAGATCGCTCAAGCGCGACAGGCGTTGCATGTGGGATAACCCCTCTATGAACCCCGCGCTGAGAAACACGAATGTGAGATCCCGTGCAGGATCGACCATCCACATGGTCGATCCGCCGCCGATCGCGCCAAAGGCTCTTGGGCTTGCCGTGCTGCCGAGCCCGGTCTGAAAATGACCTTCGTCACGGGCATATCCGCCCATAAGGGAGAAATTGGCGCGAAGTGGCGGTAAATTCCTCGCCGCTGTCTCGAATTCCCAGGCGCCGTTCATCATGTCGCCTGTGTGATTGCGGGTGGCGTAATCGAAGAGCGCCGGCGAGATGAAGCGAACGCTGCCGTTGCCGCCTCGCGCCCTCATCAGGTCAGCGAAACGGAACACATCCATCGCCGTGCCAAATGCATTCCCAGCGGGTACTTCCATGCCGGCGCCAAATGGAGCAGTCAGCATGTGGATCACAGCCGGCGTGTTCGGTGTCGAGTTTTTCTCTGTGAAGGAGATCGGCACACGCCGAGCGTTAGAGTCAGGCAATCCGAAGCTCGTATCCTTCATGCCGAGGGGATCGAACAGATCTTCCTTGGCGATCCGGCTAAAGGATCTCCCCTTCGGGTCTGTCAGCACTAACGCGCGTCCCAAGGTGCAAATACCACCGAAAGAGTTGTAGTGGCACCGCGTACCGGGCGTGAATGCTGCCGGCATCGCTCCCATTGCCGCGACCAACTTCTCGAGATTCCCAATGTCGGGAAGTGTGAGCCCGGGCGGTGGCGCAAGACCCGGATAGGTGCCGCCCGTATGCGTTAACAGCATTCGCACAGTCGCGTTCTGTTTTCCGCCGAACCCGAAGCCCGGAACCAGTTCAGCGATCGGCGTATCGAGGGTGAACCTTCCCTGGTCTATCGCGCGAAGCACCAGTGCGGCGGTGTACGATTTCGACAGGGACATAAGCAGGAAGATGTCGTCGTCGGCCGTCTTGCGTCCCGGAGCGACTGTGCCGAATGTCTTCCGATGGCCGATCTTGCCCTCGCGGCCCACGATGATCGATGCGCCGAAAATCCTGCCGTCGTCGATGTCTTTTTGAATACTGCTATCCAGATTGGCTAGCGCTCCGGTATTCAGCCCGGCGCCGGAGGCTTCCGACTTGAACACTGTTTCCTCCTAACCACGTGCTCGCGGTTCGCCGGCCGATTTCTCTTAGGCCGAGCAGTCGCGTAGCGGGTTTTTCTAGCACGGCCAAATCGAACTCCTCATCACAATACAAGATGGAATCCATACGATTCATTGATGGGACGCGTGCTTGCCATCGCTACTCGTGGCGAGCATTGGTCATCCAAGTTAGACCAACAGCAAGCCGAGACACGCCAACGGCATTCACCCGCCAAATTGAGCGATAGGGAGCGCGAGTTGATCCAGGGCCTAATGCAAGAGGTGCCACTGCAGATTTCGTCGATCCTGCGCTACGCGGCCGCCGCTCATCCGCGCCGGGAAGTTGTTTCCCGCCTCATCGATGAACCGATATGGCGGTACGACTATAAAGGCCTCGCTGAAAGATCCTCGAAGTTGGCTTACGCCCTAGGTCGCTTAGGCGTCCGCGATGGCGAGCGGGTCACCTCGCTCGCCTGGAACACCCATCGCCATATGGAGCTCTTTTTTGCAGCGCCCGGGATTGGCGCTGCGCTCCACACCGCCAATCCTAGGCTGTCCGACGAGCAAGTAGCCTACACCATCAATCATGCCGAGAGCAGCATCCTGTTCTTTGATCGAAATTTGCTCGCGCAGGTCGAACGGCTTGCGCCGCATTTGAAGCACGTGCGGACTTTCGTGATGATGTCGAGCGAGTTGGCGTACACAAAAGGGAACGTCGACGCACTGTGCTATGAGACTTTGCTTGAGGCGGAGTCGCCTGGATTCGATTGGCCACAGTTCGACGAAAACGCCGGCGCATTCCTTTGCTACACGTCCGGGACGACAGGAGACCCAAAGGGCGTGCTCTACAGCCACCGGGCAGTGGTCCTGCACGCCATGGGAGCAGGCCTAAACGCCGCTTTCGGCTTCACGCCTTTCGACGTCGCAATGCCATGCTCCTCGCTTTATCACGCGACGGCTTGGGGGCTCCCGTTTGTCGCGCCCATGTGCGGTGCCAAGTTCGTCCTTCCCGGCGACAAGATGGACGGCGCCAGCCTACACGATCTGATCTCCAGCGAAGGCGTAACCTTTACCAATGGCGTGCCAACTATCTGGACCAACTATCTAACGTATCTCGATCAAACAAATCAGAAGCCGGGCACGCTCAAGCAAGTCATGATCGGGGGCTCGGCTGTCCCGCGCGCGATGGCCGAGACATTCAAAACCCGCTACGGCGTCAATACGCTGCAAATATGGGGGATGACGGAAACCTGCCCACTTGGCGTCATCGCTTCGGAGACGCCCGCTCTAGCAGAGCTTGGCCCTGAGCAAATGCAAGACACCATTTGGTCCCGACAGGGGCGACTTCAATTTGGCATCGAACTTAAGATCGTCGATGAGGCCGGAAGAGAACTGCCTTGGGACGGCGACACCGCCGGAGCCCTGAAGGTGCGCGGTCCTTGGGTTGTTCGCCGGTATTATCAGCAGCCCCTAGACGCCATCGATAGCGAGGGATGGTTCGATACCGGAGATATCGCCACGATCGACCGCAACGGCTTCATGCGAATTACAGATCGCACCAAAGATGTCATCAAGTCCGGCGGCGAATGGGTGAGCTCAATTGATCTTGAGAACATTGCCGCCGGCTGTCCGGGAGTAAAAGTCGCCGCTGTAGTCGGCGTGCCTCACCCACGATGGGACGAGCGCCCGATTATGATCGTTGAGGCCTACCCTGGCGCAGATATCAATGCCTCGGCGGTGCTGGCCTATCTAGCGCCTCGGATCGTGAAGTGGTGGACGCCGGATGAAATCATCTTTGCGCAGGTGCCCCTGACTTCGACCGGCAAGATCGACAAAAAGGTGCTGCGCGACAAGTACCGCGACAGACTTTCCGGCGCTGCCTAGAGCGCACCCAACACTTTAGGGAAATAAGTCTGTCTCGCGGGATCGCACTAAGTCCGAAGCGCGTGCACCTTCGTCACGTGTCGCCACAAACCCGCGCACGTGCACGATTGGCGTGCGCTCTCCAGCTTGCCCCATCACCGCTGAAGCGGCAGCGGCGATTTCATCCGCAAAGCCTATCTCTGTGCTCCGCAGCACACGGCCGTATAAGTCAGCAACTCCACGAAGATCGATCACCGCTGGAATGCCAGCAACGCCGATCGCGGTGCCTACAACGCCGTTGCGCCAAGCGCGCCCAAGACTGTCAATGACAACCACGCCCACCTGTGCACCAACGGCTTGAACAATCGACTCTTGCAGCCGTCGCGCACTGGCGTCGGGATCCAAAGGAAGCAACAACGCCGCTTCGCCGTCGCCATGATCCACGTTCGACTGGTCAATGCCTGCGTTCGCAAGCACTAGGCCCAGCCGATGGCGAACGATCAAGACACCTTTTCGGACCCTCAAAACCTCGGCGCTCTCCGTCAAAATGAGTTCGACCAGCCTGGGGTCTTTGTCGCACGCACAAGCCAGTTCGCGGGCACGATCCGAAGGCTCCACCTCCGCCAGGCGCACCAACCGTCCCTCTGCCTTGGAGACGATCTTCTGTGCAACCACCAAGATATCGCCGTTCTCGATGGACAGACCAGAATGCTGAACAGCGGTCAGTGCGATGAGGCATAACTTGTCGCCCTCGGAAACGATCGGGACCCCCGAAAGCGCCGACAGCGTCACGCTCATGGACTGGATTGTTCCAAACCGGTGATCCGAATGCCCGATCCGCTCACCTTATAGCGCCGGTTCAGACCAATCAGGACTGACGTCATCGCCTCGGCGACAACAGAGTTGCACAATGGACCTGCATTCCACGCTGTCAGGCCAATCTCACGCGCCAGGGCCACAACCTCATCGGCCGCCGCGGCGTCGTCAGCGCTCACAAGCACATCACATTCCACGATTTGATCAAGATCATCCAGATGGTGTGCTGAGATGTTCTGGAAGGCCGACACCACCCGAACAGTGTCGCCAAGCCGCTTCTGCATGGCTTCGACCGCAGACCCCCCAGGCGGCAACTGAACACGCGTGACCTTCGGCGGCACGAGCGGCACGGTCACATCAATGAGTATCTTGCCTTGGAGGTGTGTGGCCACCTCGTCGACGGTCGACGCCTGCGCTGCGTAAGGAACCGCCAGTACCACAATGTCGGCGCGTTCGGCGGCCTCTTGATTGCTCGCAGCGGAGACCTTCTTTACCCCAAGCCTGTCATTCATCGCCTGTGCAGCGGCGGCGGCACGCTCGGGCGACCTACTGCCGATAATGATGTCGCGGCCTCGGTGCGCCCAGCGCAACGCTAACCCACCCCCCTCCTTACCTGTGCCCCCCAAGACTGCGATAGTGGCCACTTAGACCTCCCTCTCAAACGAACCGGCCTTCTGCGGCGGGGTTAAGACGATTGGCGAGAGCGGTGGCGCGCTGCGGCCGCGCTCGCGAACACACTCACTCACATCACCATAAAGCGTGGTACGCTGACGGACATGTCGACCGATCTCGCTCGCGAGATGCCCCATGGCCATAGACGGCATCTCTTGCCCATGCTGCGTTCCAGCGGCGCGCGAGATGCTCTCATTCATCAACGTGCCGCCAAGGTCATTCGCGCCCGCGCGTAGGCACATGCTCGCGCCGGCCGGCCCCACCTTCACCCAACTTGTCTGGATGGAGGTCAAATGCGGATGAAGCGCCAAGCGTGCGACAGCATGCATGAGCACCGTTTCGCGGAAGGTCGGGCCGATGCGCGAGATACCCTTGCGGGCAATAGGCGCTTCCATGTGCACGAACGGCAGTGGAACGAACTCCGTGAAGCCGCCTGTCTTCGTTTGAAGGTCGCGCGTTCGGATCAAGTGTCGAGCCCAGTGACGCGGCGTATCCACGTGGCCGAACATGATCGTCGATGTAGTCGGCAAACCAACGCGATGCGCGACCTCAACGACTCGAAGCCATTCTTCGGTCGTCAGTTTGTCCGGGCATATGACTGCGCGAACTTCATCATCAAGTACCTCGGCAGCTGTTCCCGGCAACGTATCGAGACCGGCATCCTTCAACTTTTCCAGGAACCGTGCCGTGCTCAGTCGCATCGTACGTGCACCGTGCATGATCTCCAGCGGTGAAAATGCATGGATATGCATACTCGGCGCAGCAGCGCGCACCACGCGCACAAGATTAAGGTACGTCTCGCCGGTGTAGTGTGGGTGAATGCCGCCCTGCATGCAGACCTCGGTCGCACCACGGTGTTCGGCCTCGACGGCTCTGCGCGCAACCTCGTCTAGGTCAAGGTCATAGGCTGGACCTCGCAAGCTTGCGTCGCCGCCGCCCTTGGAAAATGCACAAAAGCCGCAACGATAACTGCAGATGTTGGTGTAATTGATGTTGCGGTTGACGACATACGTCACTGCGTCCCCGCGCACGATCTGACGCAACTGGTCGGCGCGATCACAAACAAACTCAAAGTCGGCGCCGCGAGCCTCAAACAGCGCGACAATTGCGTCCTCGTCGAGAGTAGCGCCGGTCTCGGCCCGCGCCACAAGTGCGCGAATGACGCCGGCGGCCGTGTTCTGGGAGCGCGGAGGCAAGGTTGGCGTTCTCGATGCGCCAGGCGACCAAACGTCTGCCCGCGCAAAACCCGATGCGTCCGAAGCGGCCGCGACGTGGCCACGCATGGTCGCGTCGAGCCAACGCTCCGAGCCAACCACATAGTCCGGATAGATTGTGAGGCGCGCGACAAGATTACGGCCGGCAGATTCGGTCGCTTCGCGCAGCGCTTCGACCTCGGGCCACGGCGCCTCGGGATTCACGTGATCGGGAGTCACCGGTGAGACGCCGCCCCAGTCGTTGATGCCCGCTGCAATCAGACGATTGAGATTGCCAGGAGAGAGGTTCGGCGGAGCTTGAATGTTTGCAGCAGGACCCATAATGAGGCGCGCTACTGCAATCGTCCAAAGTAGGTCGTCCAGTGGTGGCTCAGGCGCGCGCGCCATAGCCGTCCCCGGCTTCGCACGAAAATTCTGGACGATAGTTTCTTGAATGTGACCGTACTTCTCGTTCAACTCCTTGATGGCGACGAGCGACGCGACGCGCTCGGCGCGCGTTTCGCCGATCCCGATCAGGATTCCAGTTGTGAAGGGTATCGCGAGTTCGCCCGCCAGCCGCATCGTTTCAAGGCGCGCTGCTGGCGCCTTATCGGGAGAACCAAAATGTGGTGCGCCTCTGTGGCAGAGGCGAACAGAAACGGACTCGAGCATGAGCCCCATCGAAGCTGAAACCGGACGAAGCAAACGCAAGTCGTCCTCGGTCATCACGCCGGCGTTGATGTGCGGTAGCAAACCAGTCTCATCACGGACCAGGCGCGCGACCTCCGCGAGATACGAAATGGTCGTCTCATGTCCCAAGGATTTGAGTTCGGCCGCAGCCGTCGCAAACCGACGTTCCGGCTTATCGCCAAGTGTGAAGAGCGCCTCCGAACATCCCGCGGCCTTTCCCGCCTTCGCGATCTTCAGCACCTCGTCCGGCGTGAGATACGCTCGCGCGCCCCCTCTCGGAGGATGCGCAAACGTGCAGTAGTGACAGACGTTACGGCAAAGCTGAGTAAGCGGAATGAATACCTTGGGCGACCAAGTCTGAACTCGTCCGTGGCCCTCGTCACAAGCCTCGCGCGCGAGCGACAGAAGCGTATTGAGTGGCGCTCGTGCCAACTCGTCGATGTCTACGGTTGCATCGCCATTCAGCAGCATCGGAACCTGCGGTCCACTTGACTATGGTAACGATGTTACCTAAAGTAACAATGTTACCAACGCAACCCGTTTTGCGGGAATGGGCATATTCGAGAGACCGCATGGCGAGCGCTCTGACCAGCAACACCACGACGCGCGCGACGTTGCGCACTGAGGCGCACGACCTGGATGTCGCTCGCCGCGGGGACCTGCGCGAAGCCAGAGAAGTCGGCAAGGCCGTGGCGCGCGAGACGATACTGGCGGCCGCAGCGGCGATCTTGCTGGAAGAAGGTGCAGCCGCGCTGACATTGCGACGGCTCGCTTCGGCGGTGAACGCATCGACCAAAGTGATATACACTGGGTTCGGCGGCAAAGACGGGCTTCTAAACGCGCTCTATCTGCACAGCTTTGCAGGCTTGGAGACGGCCCTCAGGGCACATCGCGTAATCACGCCACCGCCCGAAAGAATTCGGGCAATGTGTCATTCATACCGCGATTTCGCCCGAGCTGCGCCCGCGCTCTACCACGTCATGTATGGGGAGTTCGGGCGGGATTTCGTCGTCCCAACTGAAAGTCGGCGACGAGCATCGGCTGCATTTAATCTGCTGCGAGAAGCGGTTGCAGCTGCTCTCCCAAAAACCAAAAGCTCAGAAGCCGGCATGGCTACGCGACTAGTGTGGGCTGCCATGCACGGCGTCGTGAGTCTGGAAGCGCATGACCTGCTTGGAACGCCAGATCAATGCGAACGCTTGTTCACTTCAGCGATCGCCGCAGCGGCGCGCACCTATGACATCCGCCTCTAATCAAACGTTGGCAGGATGAGCACACGGGGCCCGGCTGCACCCCACGACGGCGCGCGTCCCACTCGATGGCGGCGGCGGTCGAACGCACGACCTGATGAAATTCTTACAGCTGCCATGGCGGAATTCTCCAGGTCAGGGTTCGAAGCGACACGAATGGAGGATGTCGCCCGCGCCGCCGGGATCTCGAAGGGCGCCGTTTACCTCTATTTCGACAGCAAGGCGGCACTGTTCAAAGCTCTTGTCGAAAGTAGGGTCAGCCCTCTCCGAGAAAACTTTGAGCGGCTCGCCGTTGCGGGAGCATCGGACCCGATGGGGACGCTCAAGTCGCTCGCGCTCATTGCCGCACGCGGATTCAGCAATCCGGACGTCGTCGCAGTGATGCGACTTGCCATCGGCCTCTCAGATCGCTTTCCGGAGATCACCAACTACTACCGCGAACACGTCGTCGAAAGGATGCATTCGATCGTTGAGGGTCTCATCGTAGCCGCCGTTGATAAAGCTCAGATTCGCGCCGTCGACAAACTAGCAATGACGCGCGTCATTATCGGGCCGCTGCTGCTCGAAGCGCTCTCGGTGCATGCGCTCAAAGTGGACCGTGGCTTCGAAGATCCAGAAAAACTGATAGACGCTACATTTGATATCGTTCTTCGGGGGACGAGTCCCACGGGCTAACCCTAGTGCGGCGGCACCTTCGGAAGCGGGGCTAAGACGCCTTGCAGCCCGACCAAACGTCGGCCAGGTCACAGCGCCCATATCGTTCTCTTGTTGTCTGACGGACAGGAATGCGCCTCAACAGGCGACATTCGCGATGTGGCGGAGTTCGTTCGAATTCGACTGGACTAGTGCCGCCAACCGAGCATCCATGGACGTGGGCCCAAGCCCCGGAGTTCATCAATAGCCTAGCGCCCAGTCGGCCTCCTTCCCGCCTCGCCCCGCAGTTTTCGGGGCTTTCGGTCCTGCCGGCGCAGGGCTGGCGAGGAAGCACGAAGATGACTGCCAAACCCAAGCGAAAAGTCCGCAAAGCACGCGCGAAAGTCAGCGCGCCCGCCCCAAAATCCGGCCGCCGCCGCCCACAAGCCACGCACAACAAACGCGACCCCGGCGTTACCAAAATAGACGCCGTCGTGGCCGCGCTGCGTGCGCCGGGTGGGGCCAGCATCACCGACCTCATGACGCTCACCGGTTGGCAGATGCATTCAGTTCGCGGCGCCATCGCCGGCACGCTGAAGCGCAAGCGCGGGCTCACCGTCACGTCCATCAAGCGCGATGGCGAGCGCGTCTATCGCATCGAGGGCCGCCAATGAGCGCCATACGAGCAGCGCGCGATGTGCTGTGGCTGTCGATGGTTGAACGCGCCGAAGCGCTGAACGCCGCCATTGTGGGACAACGCGATGCACGAAGCGCGGCCGCCAAGAGGATCGAAGTCGTGGCGACCGACTTAGCCGCTCTCGCTCGCGCTGCCGCCATCATCCGGAGCGCGCAGCGATGAGGGACCCTCACAACTTCAAAGACCTGAAGCTGCGGGGTCTGCGCCAAGCTTGGCGCACGCAGCTGAATCGCGAGCCGCCAGCCTTTCGCTCACGCGACTTGCTTTTGCGAGCTTTTCTCTATGAGCTTGAAGTCGCCGCCCACGGCGATCTGAAGCCAACACTGAAACGACGCCTGACCGAATTGGCGCAGAGCTTCGGCGCTGACGATCGATTCGACCCCGCACCACGGAAGGCCGCAATGCTGGGCAGCGCCCTGGTGCGCGATTGGAATGGCGTCCGCCACGTCGTTCTCGTCGTGCCGAGTGGCTTCCAATACGGCGAGACCACTTATCCCTCCCTCACCCATGTCGCCCGAACCATCACGGGTAAGCACCAAAGCGGGCCGCGTTTTTTTGGGTTGGTTGGCAAAGCCGAGCGCGAGGCACGCGGATGAAAAAGCTGCGCTGCGCCATCTACACACGCAAATCGAGCGAAGAGGGCCTTGAGCAAAGCTTCAACTCCCTCGACGCGCAGCGAGAGGCTTGCGCCGCCTACATTCTGTCTCAAGCCGGCGAAGGCTGGGTCGGGCTCAAAGACATCTATGACGACGGCGGCTTTTCCGGCGGTTCGATGGAGCGACCCGCACTGAAACGCCTGATGGCCGAAGTCGAGGCCAAGCGCATTGATGTGATCGTTGTCTACAAAGTCGATCGCCTCACCCGCTCGCTTGCCGACTTCGCGCGCATCGTGGAAGTCCTCGACCGTACAGGCGCATCGTTCGTCTCGATCACCCAAGCCTTTAACACGACGACGTCCATGGGCCGCTTAACGCTCAATGTCCTTCTGTCCTTTGCGCAGTTTGAACGCGAAGTGACAGGCGAACGCATACGCGACAAGATCGCCGCCTCCAAAGCCAAAGGCATGTGGATGGGCGGCAACCCGCCGCTTGGCTATGATGTCCGCGATCGCAGTCTGCACATCAACGAAGCCGAATCGCTGACCGTGCGTGAGATCTTCACCAGATATCTCGGGGTTCAAGGCGTATTCCAGCTACGCGACGAGCTTACGCGTGATGGCGTTCGTTCAAAACGATGGACATCGCGTGCCGGTCGCGAGGTGGGCGGCTGCACTTTGAGTCATGGCGCACTGCTCTACATTCTCGCCAACCGGCTCTATGTCGGCGACGTGACCCATCGCGGCAAATCCTACCCTGGCCAGCATCAAGCCATTATCGAGACTGATCTATTCGACGCGGTTCAACGCAAGTTAGCTGCGGGCGCCCCGCCTCTTTCGGGCATCGCATCGCAGGGACGATCCGCGCACCTGCTCGGGAAAATATTCGATGCTCAGCATCGTTCCATGACGAGCGCACACGCCAACAAGAAGGGACGGCGCTATTTCTATTATGTCTCGACGCCCAAAACAGCGCTCGATTCTGGGTACAAAACGCGTGTCTCCGCGCCGAATCTTGAACATCAGATCCAAGAAGCGGTCGCGCCTTTACTTGCGCCACATTGGCGCCCCCGCGATGAGCCAACACCACGGACATTCGCTGCCGTAGAAAAAGTTGTGCTTGGATCGGCGTGCATGGCCATCAGCATCGCCGCTGAGGCCATCGCTTCCGATCTGACTGACCGCATCGAAGGACTCGCACGTGACGGCGACACGTGGCGCCTCACTTTACCAAACACATTGCGTCGGCCAGCGAGCTGGCGCGGTGTGATCAGTTCGACAAATACTGGCGCGTCGCCGTCGCGTATAGATCGCGCGTTAGTGCGCGCTATCGCCCAAGCGCGACGCTGGACACAGATGCTGGCGTCGGGAAAAGCCGCCACGCTGAACGATCTCGCGTTCAGGGAAAATCTTTGCCCACACTACACCGGTCAGTTGCTGCCACTGGCATTCTTGGCGCCAGTTTTGGTTGCGGATATTTTGGACGGACGCCAACCCGCGCGGCTAACGCTGGCGACACTCATCGCGCGTCCACTGCCCTTCACCTTCGCCGAACAACGCGCGCTATTTGCGCAGTTCGCTTGAACGCAGCGACGACCGTGCAGTCGCACAAACCCATCTCTGGCATTTCTGAGGGTGGTTCAAAATCGAGCCCGAGAGAGAAAGCCAAAAATCACCTACACACGGCGGCGAGATCGTCTCTCTATCGCGCACTTCGCCGCGCGTTGGTGCCATAAGCCCCGGGAATGTCGAGAGTTTCCGCAGGCTGTGACGGAGCCCAGCCTTGTCGAGTTGAGCGGCCCGACACATAGGTGACGTTCCGTACCGGACACATGGGTAACACTTTTCGCCCCCCAGGCGGAGAGCGTCATGCCGTGGAAAGAGAGTTCGGTAGTGCAGGAGCGTCTAAAATTCGTCGCCCGCCTGATCGAGGGCGAGGCCATGACCGACCTCTGCCGGGAGTTCGGGATCTCGCGGAAGACCGGCTACAAAATCTTCAACCGTTACAAGGCCGATGGAACCGGCGCCTTCGACGATCGCTCGCGTCGACCCGTCCGCTACGCAAACCAGCTGCCTGAGCAGGTCGAAGCCCTGATCGTTCGCCTCAAGCACGACAAGCCGCATTGGGGCGCCCGCAAAATCCGCGAGCTGTTGATCCGCCGCTTGCCCGGCGACGTGCGTCTGCCCGCCAAAAGCACCATTCACGCCGTCTTGGATCGACACGGCCTGGTTGCCCGAATGGGACCAAAACGACGACGCGCTCAAGGCACGCCGCTTTCTGCAGGCGCCAATCCCAACGATCTTTGGTGCGCCGATTACAAGGGCCACTTCAGACTGGGTAACACGCGCTATTGCTATCCGCTCACCGTCACCGATCACGCCTCGCGTTTCCTGCTGCTCTGCGAGGCACTGGACTCGACCCGAGAAAGTCTCGCTTTTCCCGCCTTTGAAAGGCTCTTTCGCGAGCGCGGCTTGCCCCGCGCCATCCGTTCGGACAATGGCGTGCCCTTCGCCGCACCGTGTGCACTGTTCAATCTCTCCAAGCTCGCCGTCTGGTGGCTGCGCCTGGGCATCGAAATCGAACGCATCTGGCCAGGCTGCCCGCAACAAAACGGACGCCATGAGCGCATGCATCGCACCCTCAAAGCTGAAACCACACGCCCGCCAGGAATGAATTTCCTGCAGCAACAAGCGCGGTTCGACGACTTCATTGAAGAATTCAATACCGTGCGCCCGCACGAAGCCCTGGCGATGAAGCGCCCAGCTGATCTCTATCGCGCCTCAGAGCGGGTCTATAACGGATTGCCCGAGGTCGACTATCCGCTGCACGATCGCGATGTCGTCGTCACCGTGTGCGGGCGCATTTGCATGCATCACAAGAAGATCAATGTCTCGCATTCACTGTCGGGACAAAAACTCGGAATCAAAGAGGTTGATGACGGCATCTGGCTCGTCAGCTTCATGCACTACGACTTGGGATACATCGATTTGGAGCAGAAGACCTTGCAACCCCTAGACAACCCGTTCGGCCCGAGGTTGTCGTAACCCATCTGTCCGGTACAAACCGTCACCTATCAGTCCGGTTGTCGGACGACATGGAAAACTCCCCCCTCGGCGACATTGAAAATCCCCCCCTCTAACCGAGGAGGGAAAGCCGATGGACAAGACGCGAGTCAGTGAAGCTGCAGGTCCAGAGAGGGATTTGCGGAGGCTCACGATGCGCATGCCGGACGAGGTTGCGGCGATGCTGGAGCTGAAGCGACGAGGCTGGGGCGTGAAGAAAATCGCCGCCGAATTCGGGGCTTGCCCGAAGACGGTGCGGGCCTGGATCAAAGCTGGCGGGTGGCGGCGGTATCGACGCGCGGGCCGACCGAAGAAGCTCGATGGGCTGAAGGATTGGCTCGAAGCCAAAATGACTCAGCACCGGGGCAACGCCGACGTGGTGCGCCAGGACTTGAAAGACGAGTTGGGGATCGAGGCGACTTTGCGGACGGTGGAGCGCGCCGTGGCGCCTTTTCGTCAGCTGCTTGAAGCCGAGCGACGGGCAACGGTTCGGTTCGAGACTGCACCTGGCCAACAGATGCAAATCGATTTTGGCGAGACGCGCGTTGAACTCGCCGGTGTTAAGGAGCGCGTGCATCTGTTTGTGGCGACGTTGGGCTATTCGCGTCGCGGTTACGTACAGGCGTTTTTGTGTGAGCGCCAAAGCGCATGGTTTGAAGGCATCGAAAATGCGTTCCGCCATTACAATGGCGTGCCTCGTGAAGTGCTTTTCGACAACGCGCGCGCTTTGGTCGATCACCACGACGCAGCAACGCGTGAGGTCACTTTAAACGCACGCTTTCACGCGTTTTCGCGCTATTGGGGCTTCACCCCGAGAGCGTGTGCGCCCTACCGCCCACGTACGAAAGGCAAAGACGAAAACGGCGTCAGCTATGTGAAGAAGAACGCTGTCGCCGGCCGGCGCTTCGATAGCTTGGCGCAGTTCGAAGGCCACCTCGAGCGGTGGATGCGCGAGATTTCCGATACGCGCATGCACGGCACAACGGGTGAGGCGCCAATCCTGCGCTTCCTGCGCGACGAGGCGTCGGCGCTTCAGCCATATCCAAACAAGCCGCCGTTTCGCCAGACGCGCGATCTTGTGCGGCGGGTCCAGGCCGATTGTTGCGTCGAAGTCGATCGAGTGGCCTACAGCGTGCCTTGGCGGCTGATCGGTGAACGCGTCGCGGTGACGATCAGCGATGGTCGGGTGCGGATTACGCACGCAGGCCGGATCGTCGCCGAGCACGGCGAAGGGCTTGCACGCGAACGCGTATGCGACCGTGAGCACTTTAAGGATGTCGGACATGTCCGCCGCGCCGACATTGCCACGACACCAGCTGCGCTGTTGCGTCCCCTCGAAGAATACGAAGCGGTCGCGGGAGGCTGCTGGTGAGCGCGTTGTTGGATGAAGACCGCCTTGAGGCGATGCTGACCCGGCTCAAACTGACCGCGATCCGCGATCAGCTCGACAGTCTCCTCGACGAAGCGGTCCGCGCAGACTTGTCGGCGCGCCAACTGGTCGCCTTTTTGTGTGATCGGGAAATCGCCCGCAAAGATCATCGCCGCATCGAGATGGCGATGGGGTTGGCGCGCTTCCCATTCACCCGTGACATCGCCGGTTTTGACTTCGTCGCCCAACCCTCGATCGACGCCAAACAGATCCGTGAATTGGCGGCATGCCGCTGGATCGCCCACGGCGAGAACTTGCTGCTGTTGGGCCCGCCAGGTGTGGGCAAGACTCATTTAGCGGTCGCGCTCGGACGCGAGGCAATCGTCGCCGGCTATGGAACGCTCTTCACCTCTGCAGCGGCTTTGGTGGCGCAGCTCGCGAAAGCGCACGAGAGCGGCGCCTTGGAAGACAAACTTGCGTCTCTGGCCAAGCCTAAGCTCCTGATCATCGACGAGCTCGGCTATCTGCCGTTTGACCCCAACGCTGCGCATCTCTTCTTCCAGCTGGTGTCGCGACGCTACGAACGCGGCGCCATCCTGCTGACCTCGAACCGCAGCGTTGGCGAATGGGGCGCTGTCTTCGGCGACCCGGTCGTCGCCACAGCGATCCTCGATCGTCTGCTCCACCACTCCGCCGTCGTTACGATCCGCGGCGACAGCTATCGCCTGAAGGAAAAGCGCCGTGCCGGACTGCTGCAGAAGACTGGCGCAGCGCCAGAGGCACAAACGGAGAAGACTAAGTGATCAACCGGGGGGCATTTTAGATGTCGCCAGGGAGGGCGTTACCGCAGTCGTTTGACATCCGGTTCGTACCAGTGACTGGGTGGTGGGCGCGACAGGGATCGAACCTGTGACCCCTACGATGTCAAATTTGGCCTTCGTCGGTGGGCCAATTTGAAGAATTGGCCGGCGCCGCCGCACCCTATCGCCGGCTAGGAAGCTCCAGCACTTTGCCTCGATTGAGGGCGCAGACTGCGACGAGCGTGGCGCGTGCACTGCGCCCGGCGCTTTATCCACAGGTTTCCATTGGCGCGAGGATTGGTAGCAAATTGGTAGCAGCCTGTGGATAACCGCCATCGGCTAAGCTCTGCTACCAACTTAATTCCGGCTCAAGCTATTGATTTTATTAGGTTTCCTTGGAGCGGGCGATGAGATTCGAACTCACGACCCCAACCTTGGCAAGGTTGTGCTCTACCCCTGAGCTACGCCCGCATCCGTGGGTAAACAGGGCCGAAGGCCCCGTCTGAGGGGCGGTCATATCGCAGAGGCCGCGCCGGGAAGCAAGGGGCGGGTCAGCGCAAATCGCTGCGCCGGCAGCCTAAAAGAGCAACGCCTGGCGGTGGGCCCGCCAGGCGTGACTTCAGGGGGTATTACCTCAAAGCGCTTACTTGCGGCGGCGCGCCAGGGCGGTGACCAGAACACCGGCCAGGAGGCCTGCGCCTGCCGCGACGCCGATCGCGGCGAACGGACGCGCGCGCACTTCTTTGCCAACCCGCTTGATGCCGCCGTTCACGCGCTCACCGGCGGCGTTCCACTTCTGCGAGAACATCGCGCCGAGATCATCGGTCAGGTGAGAGAAATCCTTGCCCAAGGTCGACATGTCTTCGCGCAGATCGATTGCGCCGTTGCGGCGATGACGGGTTTCGTAAGCTTGTGCCATTTTTTCTACTCCACCAATTTGCAGCGCTTCGCTGCGTCGATGGACAAGAGATAGCCCCGGCTTTTCGATCCGCCCGCGACGCGGGTCACACTCCGTTTTCCACAGAGTTTGCGCGCTTACTCCCCCGGCTCCGCCTTGCGCGGCGGCTTTAGGCGGCGGCGGTTGACGTGGCTTTCCGGCGCGAGATGGCCTTCGGGCGTGCGGCCACGGAAATAATCGCGCTGCCAGCCATTGCGCACGGCTTCGGCGTCCTTGTCGGCGAGCTTGTCGAGGAAGTTGGTGCGGCTCGCGCCCCACGCTTCGTACTGACGCTTCAATTCCGGATCGTCGTGAATCGATTTCACGATCGGCTGGATCTCATCCATCTGCTCGTGCGGCAGCGGATAGACGAAGCAGAACGGCTCGCCCTTCTTGAACTGAATCATGCCCGGCCGCGTGAAGCGCCAGTTCATCGTGAAGGGAAACGGCAACCAGTACGTCTCGATCACGCCGGCGAGCGGTTGGATGCCGTCCTTGATGTGATTGGGCGGGCCGCCGGCCCAGAGATCCCAACCCGGCTCGGTGCGGAAGAGCCAGCCGGTGTGAAACGTCAGTACGCCGCCGGAGAAGTGCGACACCGCCCAGCGATCCAACATCGCGCGCGGCGTGCCGTCATCCGGATCGATGCGAATGTCTTCAATGCGCGGCCCGCCGGTCCAGGTGGCGGTGAAACTCACGGGCGAGAGCAGCGCCCAGCCCGTCGTGTTCGCCACCACCAGCGGCAAGCAGCGATACGGATGGCGATCCGAGAAGCGATCCATCCATTCGCGATCCGGCGTGCCTGGCACCATCTCGGCCGGCTGCGGATCGACTTGATAACAAGTGAGTTTCATCCCCACCCTCCTAGACGCTCGCCCGCGCTTGCGCCAAGGGGATGCGCGTCATGCCCGCGACAGAAGCTGATCTTTTTGCCCGTTTTGATGCGCTGGGCGTCACACACGTGACGCACCGGCACCGGCCTGTGTTCACCGTCGAAGAAGGCGCCGACCTCAAAGCCTCCATGCCGGGCGGGCACACGAAGAACCTGTTCCTCAAGGACAAGAAGGGCGCGATCTTCCTGATCTGCGCCATCTCCAGCACCGTCATTGATCTCGTGGCCGTCTCCAAGCTGATCGGTTCGGGCCGCTTCTCGTTTGGCTCGGCCGAACGGCTGATGGAATATCTAGGCGTTGAGCCAGGCTCGGTGACGCTGTTTGCGATCATCAACGACCCCGACCGCAAGGTGACTTTGGTTCTCGATGAAGCGCTGTTCGACCTCGACCCGGTGAACTTCCATCCGCTCAAGAACGACGCCACCACCGCCATCAGCCCCGCCGACATGCTGAAATTCGTCCGTTCGCTCGGCCGCGAGCCGATCCGGCTCAAGTTTGACGCGCAAGGAATACCGGCGAGAATTGAACCGGACGCCACGCCAGCCCATCTTTAGGCGCTAACGAGGACATGCATGACCTTTACCGACGCCGCCGGCGACATTGTGAAAGAAGGCACCGACCAAGGCTTCATGGCCGATGTCGTCGAGCAATCACGTGAAACACCCGTGATCGTCGATTTCTGGGCGCCGTGGTGCGGCCCCTGCCGGACGCTCGGCCCGATGCTGGAGCGCGCCGTGCACAACGCCGGCGGCAAAGTCCGCATGGTCAAGATCAACATCGATGAGAATCCGGGCGTCGCCGGCCAACTCGGCGTGCGCTCGATTCCCGCCGTGTACGCGTTCGATCAAGGCCGCCCCATCGATGGTTTCATGGGCGCCATTCCGGAAAGCCAGATCAAACTGTTCGTCGATCGCCTCGCCGGCGCCGACATGACGGCTGAGATCGAGCCGCTGCTCGAGCAAGCGGCGGAGTCGCTGAAGCTCGGCGACATTGGCGGCGCGGCGCAGGCGTTCACCGCCGTGCTGCAACTCGATCAAACCAACATCAAAGCCATCGCCGGCATGGCGCGGCTTGCTGTCAGCACCGGCGACCTCGCCGACGCTGAAGAAATTCTCTCGCTCACGCCGCCTGACAAGATCAACGATCCGGAGATCGCCGGCGTCCGCGCCGCGATCGAGCTTGCCTCGAAGGGCGGCGATGCAGGCGACAATGACGAACTCGGCGCACGCGTGGCCGCTGATCCCAATGATCACCAAGCGCGCTTCGAATATGCCGAAGCGCTTTCGGCGCGCGGCGACCTTGAAGGCGCCGCCGATCAGCTGCTCACCATCATCGAGAAAAACCGCGACTGGAACGAGGGCGCTGCGCGCACGCAGCTTCTGAAAATCTTCGAAGCTGCAGGGCCAATGTCTGAAGTCACCAAGCAGGGACGCCGCAAGCTTTCGGCGATTCTGTTCTCGTGAGCGCCTTCGGTTATCGCAAGCCTGCGGACCTGCCGCAGACGATCCCGCTTTTCCCGCTGGTCGGCGCGATCCTCATGCCGCGCGGCGTGCTGGCGCTGAACGTGTTCGAGCCGCGTTATCTCAACATGGTCGACGACGCGCTTGGCGGCGATCGCCTCATCGGCATGATCCAACCCGCTATCGGCGATGAAGATAATCCCGCGCCTGATCTCTCAGACGTCGGCACTGTCGGCCGCATCACCGCGTTTTCCGAAACCGATGACGGGCGCTATCTTATCACGCTCACCGGCGTCTGCCGCTTCGATCTCAGCCAAGAGATCGAATCCGGTACGCCCTATCGCCAAGCGCTGGTGAGCTACGACGTGTTCGAGAACGACTTCGCCCAAGCCCGCGGCGAGCGCATCGATCGCGACGGCTTGATCAAGGCGCTCAAGAGCTACGCCTCGCTGCACGGCTTTGTCGTTGATTGGGATTCCGTCGAGCAGGCGCCGACCGAAACCATCGTCAACGTCGCCGCGCAAATCTGCCCGTTCGATCCCGCCGCCAAGCAAGCCATGCTGGAATCGATCTCGCTCGAAGATCGTACGCAAGCCTTGCTGGCGCTGCTCGAATGGGACCGCGCCGCCGGCGACGATCAGCAGCGGCCGATCCAGTGACCGAGGTTGATCCCAAGCTGCTCGAAGTGCTCGTCTGCCCCTCGTCGCGCAAACCTTTGCGTTACGATCGCGAGCGCCAGGAGCTGATCAGCGAAAGCGCGCGCCTCGCCTACCCGGTGCGCGACGGCGTGCCGATCATGCTCATCGACGAAGCGCGAGAGTTGGGAGCGGATGAATAGAACCGCACCCCACGTTTCCCGGCCAAGTTCGGGCGCATCGCAGATGCGGACGAACGCAGAGCCGGGACCCATGGGCCGTTCACGCTCCAGCGTGTTGATCCATGGGTCCCGGATCGCACTACGTGCGTCCGGGAAGCGTGTGAGGTAAGAACGGGAATCATGACTGCAGAAGCAATCACCCCACGCCCCTGGCCCACCGATCTCGTGTTCGATCGCGAAGCCCGCGCGCTGATGATCGCCTTCGATGACGGCGAGACCTACGAAATTCCGTTCGAGCTACTGCGCGTCGAAAGCCCAAGCGCCGAGAACAAGGGCCATGGCGGCAATGTTCCGCCGCCGGTCACCGGCAAAGCCAACGTGAACGTCGTCCGCGCCGACGCTGTCGGCCGCTACGCCGTCCGCATCAGCTTCGATGACGGCCACGACACCGGCCTCTATTCCTGGGATCTGCTCTACGATCTTGGCCGCGAAAAGGACGAGAAGCTGCGCGTCTATCGCGAGACGCTGCGCCTACGCGCGCTGCGGGATGAGGCTTGATGTCCACGCAGCTTGAAGAGCGCCCAATAACCAAGCCGCCAAGCCGGTGGCGCAACTTCTATTGGCTCGACAAGGAAATGCTGATCAACGGCGAAATGCGCGGCCCCGGCCGCACGCCCTCAAAGTTCGTCTGGCCCTCAAAAGACATCGCCGAGACCATGGCGGAAAAACGCCGCGCCGAATTGGAATTGCTCGGTGTGAAATATCTGGGGGCGGAAGAAGAGACTTAAGCCGGCGCGGCAATCAGCCGGTAACCAACGCCGGGGTCGGAGACGAGCAGCGGCGTCTCAACAAGCCCAAGCTTTGCCCGCAGCTGCCCCACGTACACGCGCAGATACTGAATATCCGCGCGCTCCGAGCCCCATACCGCTTTCAGCAAATCCTGGTGCCGCACCACGCTCCCGAGCCGCGACGCCAGCAGCGCCAGAATCTCAAACTCCTTCGGCGACAACTCAATCTCGCGCCCATCTCGACGCACGACCCGCGCCGCGAGATCGATCTCCAACGGGCCTGTCCGCACCACAGGCGCGTTTCCCGCCGCCTGCACCGCATGGCGCAACGCGGCCCGCAAACGCGCCAGCAACTCATCCAAGCCGAACGGCTTGGTGACGTAATCGTCCGCGCCAGCGTCGAGCGCGCGTACCTTCAAAGCCTCCGCATCGCGCGCCGTGAGCACGATGATCGGCGTCAGCGCATCGGCGCGCACTAGATTGATGAAGTCTAACCCATCGCCATCGGGCAAGCCGAGATCGAGCAGGATGGCATGCAGCTTATAGTGTCCGCGCATGCGCCGGGCCTCGGCCAGCGTTCCAACGCCAACCGCAACATAGCCCGCCGCCTTCAGCGTCACCTCGAGAGAGCGCCGCAACGAAGCATCGTCCTCGACAACCAGAACCGTCGCCTCAGTTGCCATGGCGCGCCGCCTCGCTCCAACTGAGGAAGCTCAAGGTGAACGCTGCGCCGCCGCCATCGCGGTTCGCCGCACTCAAACTCCCGCCTTGCGACTCCATGAACGTCCGCGCCAGCGCGAGGCCGAGTCCCAAACCAGGCGCGCGGCCGTCCGCATCAACGCCGCGGACAAACTTTTCAAACAGCCGCTCGGGATTTTCGCCGAGCCCAGGCCCGCGATCGGCCACTTCGACAAGCACGTTGTGATTGTCCAATCGCGCCGAGACGCTGATCGATGTCCCCTTGCCGTACTTGGCGGCGTTCAGGAGGACGTTCGCAAGCGCGCGCGTGGCCAACGCCGGATCGGCGGAGACCAGCGGTAAATCTCCGCCGATTGTAAGCGTGACGTCTGGCCCCGCCTCCGCCAAGGCGGCGTCGACAATATCGCTGACGCTCGCGGGCTCCAGCCGCACCGGCGTTTGCCCCGCTTCGATGCGCGACGCCGACAACAACGTCTCCACCAGGTCCGACAACCGCCGCGCCTCGCTTTCAGCAAGATCGAGCAACTCAGCCCGCGCCTCAGCGCTGTGATCGGACGCAAACTTCTGCAGGCTCTGCAGTGTGAACACGATCGTCGCCAATGGCGTGCGCAAATCGTGCGACACGCCTGCCAGCAACTCCGCCTTGAAGCGCTCGCGCGCAGCTTCAAGCCGCGCCGCATCCGCCATACGCGCGCGCTCCGCCACAAAGCTCACCAGAACGCCCACGGCCGCGAACAGAAGCAGCGCCGCCAAGTCCTGCGGCCGCGCCACCGCCATGGTGAAGCGCGGCTCGACAAAAAGAAAATTGATCGCCGCAACGCTCAACACCGATGCGCCCAAAGACGGCCCAAGCCCATAGCGCATCGCCGCGATCACGATCGGCACAACAAAAAAGAGCGATAGACTCTGCGCGTCGAGCCATTGCTCGCCCAATAGCGCAAGCAACGCCGCAACGCCCACCATCGCCGCCGTCACGGCGGCGGGTCGCACCAGGGCGCGCCACGAAGCAGAGGAAGTGCTCACGCACCGAATCTGGCCCCGCAGCTCACCCCGCGCAACCACATGGAATCTTTATGCCCACCGCGCCCACATCCGGCGCATGTCCACGCTCACGCACGCAGCGAATCCCGCGAACCCATCCGCCGTCGACGCTAAGTCACGCGGCTTCTGGGGCCTTACCCTAGCCGCCATCGGCGTTGTCTATGGCGACATCGGCACCTCGCCGCTTTACGCCTTCCGCGAGTCGATCAGCCACGTGGAGCGCAACGGCGGCGCCGGCGCCACCGAGATCATCGGCGTCATTTCGCTGATGCTCTGGGCGCTGATCGCCGTCGTCACCATAAAGTACTGCGTCATTCTCCTCCGCCTCGACAATCGCGGCGAAGGCGGCACGCTCTCGATCATGGCGCTGGTGCAACGCGCCCTCGGCAAACGCACGCCGTTCATTTTGTTGATCGGCCTCGCCGGCGCTGGCCTCTTTTATGGCGACGCGATGCTGACGCCAGCAATCTCGGTGCTTTCGGCTGTCGAGGGTCTTGCCTCACTGCCGGCCCTCACCGGCCGCATCGAACCCTTCATCATGCCAATCACGCTCGGCATTCTCGTCGGGCTCTTCCTCGTGCAACGCCATGGCTCCGGCATCGTCGGCGCCTTCTTCGGCCCAATTTGCATACTGTGGTTCACCGTGCTCGGCGGCCTCGGCCTCATGCATCTCAGCCAAGAGTTGAGCGTGCTCAACGCATTCAATCCGCTGAACGCGATCGGCTTCCTGATCAACCATCCGGGCCTCGGCTTTGTCGTGCTCGGCTCGGTCTTCCTGACCGTCACCGGCGCCGAAGCGCTTTACGCCGACATGGGCCACTTCGGCCGCAAGCCGATCTCCGTCGCCTGGATGTGGCTCGTCTTCCCGGCGCTCTCGCTCAATTACCTCGGCCAAGGCGCGATGGTGATCACCAACCCGAGCACCATCAGCAATCCGTTCTTCTTCATGGCGCCCGACGCTTGGCGCCCAGCACTGGTTCTGCTCGCAACCGCCGCCACCATCATCGCCAGCCAGGCCGTGATCTCGGGCGCCTACTCGCTCACGCAGCAAGCCATCCAGCTTGGCCTCCTGCCGCGCATGCGCATCCTGCAAACCTCGGAGCGCCACCACGGCCAGATCTACATGCCGCAAGTGAACTACCTGCTGATGATTGGCGTGCTGTTCCTGACTTTCTCGTTTGGCTCATCGAGCGCCCTCGGCAGCGCTTACGGCGTCTCCGTCATCGGCGCGATGCTGACCTCTTCAGTGCTCGCCATCTTCGCAATCTGGAAAGTCAGCAAGCGTCCGCTTTGGTTTGCCATCGCTGTGATGACGCCGTTCATCGCCATCGAGCTGATCTTCGCGGCCTCCAACATGCTGAAGCTCTTCCACGGCGGCATCGTGCCTCTAATCATTGCCACCGGCTTCATCCTCATCATGTGGACCTGGGTGCGCGGCTCCGCTCTGCTGCACGAACAAACACGGCGCGATGTCAGCCTGGAGCAGATGCTGGCGACGCTCGAAATCTCGCCGCCGCGGCGCGTGCGCGGCACGGCGATCTTCTTGACCGCCGATCCGCAAGCCGCGCCAACCGCCTTGCTGCACAATCTGAAGCACAACCAAGTCCTGCACGAGCGCATCATCCTGCTCTCGGTCAAGACAGCGCCAACGCCGCGCGTGGCCGACGCTGATCGTGTGAAAATCGAAACCGTCCGCGGGGACATTCAGATTGTGACGCTCAGCTACGGCTTCATGGAAACGCCAAACGTCATCCGCGGCCTCACGCTCGCCCGCGAACAGGGCCTCGCCTTCGAGATTATGACCACATCGTTTTTCCTCAGCCGCCGCGCCTTGGTGCCGACCGAGAAGAGCGGCATGCCGCGCTGGCAGGACCTGCTCTTCATCTTCCTGGCTCGAAATTCATCGAGCGCAACGGAGTTCTTCCACATCCCGACTGCACGCGTTGTGGAGCTCGGGGCGCAGGTGGCGGTTTAAGCCTGCAAGGCAAAATCGATCGCGGCGCGAACGGCCGTCACCTGCGCGCGGATGCAGATCTCGGGCGTGGCGCGCGGGCTGTCGGGATAGACTTCCGTCGTCGTCTTGAACCGCGCATTGGTGATCGAAGGGCAAAGCCCGAGTTCGCCAAACGGATACTCGATGACCCCGTGCGCGATGACGGGCGAGCCGATGATCTCGCCTCTCGCATCGGCCGGCGCGATGTGCGTCACCTGCTCGACTGCGGCGATGATCGCCTGCTGAAATTCAAGCTGCCGATCGGCGCTGTCGGCGACTGTGTAGAACCCGTCAGGAATCTCGCCTGGCTCAAAGGCCTTGCCATCGCGCGCGGCGAGTGCTGGCCGGAACTCCGTCTCATCGGAGTCTGTCGTTTCATGCAGATCGATGTGCAGCAGGTAGTCCTTGGCGAATGAGCGAACCACGCCGATCAGCGCCGTCGCTTCGCGCGGACCATCGGATCGGAAATTGCGGTTCGGATCGATCGCGTCGTAATTCCAGCGATTGATCCGCTCATACGCCCACGGGCTGACACACGGCGCCACCAACAGATTGACGCGATCAGCGTAGTCGCCCGCGACCTCATCAAGAAACGCAAGCGCGCCAAGAACGCCGCTCGTCTCGTAGCCGTGCACCCCACCCGTCACCAACACGTTGGGCAGAGCCGGACGGATCACCGGACTGCGCAACGCGTAAAGCGGGTAGACTTCGCCAGCGTAAGTGATCTCGCCATAAACGACCCGCTCAAACCGATCACGCAACGCGTCGATCAACGGAACCACGTCGCTCTGATAGCTGCGCCGCTTCGTCTGCGTCGCACGCCACTGCGCAAGCTCTCGCTCACCCCAAGCCTGACCAGCCACGCCGATTGGATACGCATTCGACATCACGCACTCACCTCGCCGGTCGAGCTAACCGAACCTTTGCGAACGATCCAGCCGTTGAGCCGCGTGTGACGGAAACACTAAGACTTATCGTTCGGATCACTTGGTGGCCTTGAGTAAGTGGTCCCCACCAGCCAGAACGCGAACAAAAGGATGCCGACCACTGGCACTTGAATCCAGCCAGGCAACGTCTTCAACGGCGTACCCATGAATAGGAAGCCGATCAGCGCGACGGCGCCCCAGGTACACGCTATTGCAATCAGGACTCGACCGAACGTCGTGGAGTTCAGAGGCTTACGCATCGGTTCTGTGTAGCGCACCTTTTGGGGTGGCGCCTCGCCCCTGTGACCACCGTCACAGCGACAGGGCTAACCCTTAGCTACCTTCTCTTCATCGGAACGGGGCAGCGGCCCCACCCAAGAGGAGCAAGAGCAATGACCAAGTTTTATTCCCTGATGTTGGCGGCAGCCCTGTTGGCCCCGATGGCGTGGGCCACGATGCAACAAGCCGCTCAAATGGTCGCCTGAGCGATCACCTCAACAACCCAATTCAGAGACCAACTCCAATGACTAAGTTTTTCGCCCTCATCGCTGCCTGCGCCGTGTTTGCTCCGGTCGCTTTCAGCGTGATGACCCAAGCCGCGCAGATCGTCGCTTAAGCTCCCAAGCAGCACGATCTTTGGCCCCAAAATAGCGCGGCCTGGAAATAGAACGGCGCGAAGGTTGCTCCCCCTTCGCGCCGTTCGCCTATTCTGAAATCCCTAACGCGCGCCGATGCGCTCCTGCAGCTCGCGCGCCCGCTGCGCCCAGAGTTCGGGATTTCCACGCAGCCCCGGCGCGCGCAACAACACCGCAAGCCGCGCAGACTCTTCTGCGTTGAGCTGGCTGCTCGGCTTTCCGAAAATCGACTGCGACGCGATTTCAATGCCGGTTTCATTGCGTCCGAAATAGGCGCGCGCGAGATACAATCTCAGCAAGCGCGGATCATCGAGGCGCTGCTCCAACTGACACGCAACGATCAGCCGCCGTATCTGCCAGCGCACCGACGTACCCTGCTGCTCGCCAAGTAACGCGGAAGAAACACGCTGCGACACCGGCATGCCCTGCGGCGCGTCCTCGGTTGTGAGGTCAGCCCAGATAAAGAACAGCGTCCGGCACGGCTGACCACTCGTCTTCCAGGTGCTGCGAAATTCGCTCATCGCGATGGTGCGTTCAGCCCCGGTCAGCGGCCCGGTCGCAGGCGCACGCAACGCGCCGCTCTGCTCGGCCCGCGCCACGATCGCGCTGCCATCGGTCCAGAACCGAACCGCGAACACCACCGGCACGGCCAAGCCGATCAGGACGATGATGACAATGAAGATAAAGACCGCCCGCATGGCGCAATCCTACACCCTCGCGGCGCACGCAGAAGCGCGCTCGCGCAGCGCGCGGCGGCTAAGCGGCCAAGCTCTCGCCGCGCAATAACTTGGGCAAATCGCCAGCGCCGCCGCCGGCATATTTCATGAAAAACCGCCGCGCCGGGCCAACCGCATTCACCGCCGCCAAGCCCAACGTGCGCGCCGCCCGCAACGGCTTGATGTCGTTGGAGAAGAGCTTGTCGAAAAACTCCATGCCTAACGCCATCGTCACGTTGTCGAAGCGCCGCCAGCGCTGATAGCGCTCAAGGATCGAGACATCGCCGGGATCGAGGCCCAGCGACACGCCATCCGCGATGCACTCCGCCAACGCCGCACAATCCTTCAAACCAAGGTTCAAACCCTGCCCCGCCAACGGGTGAATGCCGTGCGCGCTATCGCCGGCCAGCGCGACGCGCTGATCGATCATGCGCTCCGCCAGCTGCAGAGAGAGCGGATAGCCAAAGCGCGGCCCTTCAAGCGAAAGCTCGCCCAAGAACGTGCCGAAGCGCTTGCCCAACTCCGCCAGGAAATCCTGCTCATTCATCTTCAGCAGCGCTTCCGCCGCCGCCCGCGGCTCAGCCCAAACAATGTTCGCGCGATTACCCTTCAGCGGCAAAATCGCGAACGGCCCGTTCGGCAGAAAGAACTCATGCGCCACCGCATCGTGCGGCTTCTCATGCGCGATGGTCGCGACAATCGCCGTCACCGGATAATCCCAACCGATCGTGCGAATGCCGACAGCGCCGCGCACAAATGAACGCCGCCCATCCGTGCCCACCAGCAACGGCGCGCGCAGCTTTGCGCCATCGGCAAGCGTCACCGTCGCGCCCGCCGGATCGCGCTCAATCGCGCTCACCGACATCGGCTGAATCATCCTGATGCTCGGCCGCGCCTTCACGCCGCGATCGAGCGCCAGTCGCACGTGTCGCGCTTCCAGCATCAGCCCAAGCGGCTCATCCGTGTCGTGCATCTCGGCGCGGTCAAAATGCAGATGCAGCAGCGACGGCCCGCGCCCAAGCTTGCCGTCCGTCACCATGATCTGCTCGATCGGCTGCGCCACCTCATCGAGCTGATCGCCCAGGCCCAGCGCCCGCCACATCCGGTAAGAGGCAAAAGCGATCGCGAACGCGCGCCCATCAAACGCCGGCGCCAGCGTATCGGCGGGCTTCGAGGCGTCGATCACCGCAACGGACAAGCCCGCCTGATCCAGCGCCAACGCCAGCGTCTGCCCCACCAGGCCGCCGCCCGAGAGGATCACGTCAGCGTCGAAACCGCGTTGATTGCTCATTCCCAACGATACCCCTGCGTGAGCTGAAACGTCGATGCGGCCCGCTGGCGCGCAAGCAAAAGGCAGGGCGCCACTTTTTTGAGCGATCACGCTGCACTGCACAAAGACGCTCACCCATTAACTTGCGGGAACGCGCAGCGCCTCGACCAATCCAGACTTCGATCGTTTGAGGAGCGGGGCAAATGACAAAAACCAAGGGGCTTTGGCGCTCGCTGCGTTTGGCAGCGTTGGCGCTCGTCGGCGCGGTAGCGCTCGGCGTAGCAGCGCCGGACATCGCGTTCGCGCAAGAAACAACAGCAGCCGTTGAAACGGCGACGCCGGAAGCGGCTGTCGTTGAAGAGGTGGTTGAAGAAGCAACGGCGGCGCCTGCGCTCACCGTCGACAAGGGTGACACGGCCTGGATGCTCATCTCCACCGTCATCGTGTTGCTGATGATCATCCCCGGCCTCGCCCTCTTCTATGGCGGCCTGGTGCGCGCGAAGAACATGGTCTCGATCCTGAGCCAGGTTTTCGTCGTCACCGCGATCGGCATGGTGATGTGGCTCTTGGTCGGCTACTCGCTCGCATTCACCGATGGCGGCGGCTTGAACCGCTTCGTCGGCGGCTTGAGCAAAGCCTTCCTCGCCGGCGTCGACACCTCGACCTTGGTCGAGACCTTCTCCGTCGGAATCGCCATTCCAGAGCTGGTTTTCGTGGCTTTCCAGATGACGTTCGCGTGCATCACGGCAGCCCTCGTCCTCGGCGGCGTTGCTGAGCGCGTGAAGTTCAGCACCATCGTGATCTTCTCGATCCTCTGGCCGGTCATCGTCTACTATCCGATGGCGCACATGGTTTGGTGGTGGGGCGGCCCGATCATGGCCTCCGATCCAGCCAACGCCGAAGCGCTCACAGCAGGCGCCGGTCTCATCTGGTCCTTCGGCGCGCTCGACTTCGCCGGCGGCACCGTCGTTCACATCAACTCCGGCATCGCCGCCCTCGTTGGCGCTCTGCTTCTCGGCGCACGCACCGGCTATCGCAAAGAGCCGATGCCGCCGCACAACCTCACCTTCACGATGATCGGCACCGGTCTGCTGTGGGTGGGGTGGGTCGGCTTCAACGCCGGTTCGAACCTGGAGTCGAACGCCTACGCCGCGCTCGCGCTCATCAACACCTTCGTCGCGCCGGCGGCTGCTGCGCTCTCGTGGACGCTCACTGAGTGGCTCACCAAGGGCAAACCCAGCCTGCTCGGTTTGGCGTCAGGTGCGGTTGCGGGTCTCGTCGCCATCACGCCGGCTGCTGGCTTCTCCGGCCCGGTTGGCGCGGTGATCCTCGGCCTCGTCGTTGGCCCGGTCTGCTTGTTCGCCTGCTCTGCCTTGAAGAGCTGGCTCAAGTACGATGACAGCCTCGATGTGTTCGGCATCCACGGCATCGGCGGCATCATCGGCGCCATCGGCACCGGCATTGTCGTCAACCCCGCCTTCGGCGGCGCGGGCATCGTCGATTACGCGCAAGGCGGCATTGCCGTGTATCCCGGCATCGTTCCGCAGGTGATCAATCAGCTCAAAGGCGTCGCGGTTACGATCGTCTGGTCAGGCGTTGGTTCGCTGATCGTCTGGGTGATCGCACGCGGCCTCACAGGCGGGCGTGTGAGCAAGGAAGTTGAAGCAGAGGGCGTCGACTACGCCGAGCACGGCGAGGTCGCCTACCACAACTAACGGCAACGCTACTCCCACGACCTTTAGAGCGCGGATCATTTCGATCCGCGCTCTTTTCTTTTTACCAATGTTAATCGGAACTTCGCGGCGCAAAATGTATGCGCCGGTAACTCTGTTCGCAGCCGAAAATTCATCGCTCATTTACCGGGAGAGCCAACATTCCAGGCTCGAATTCGGCGCGTGAGCAGAGCGAATTAAGTTAATGACAGACGAAGCCTACAACGACCGGGGAAGAATCCCCGCGCCGACCAGTTCCGCCGCCGCGCGCCTCGCTTTGAAGCGCGCGACGATCGGCATCGGCGCGCTGGTTATCGGCGCGTACGGCTTAGGCGCTGTGCTCACCTATTCGCCGGAAGATCCGAGCCTCAACACCGCTGCTGAAGGCGCGCCGCACAATCTGTTCGGCGGCCCAGGCGCCGTGATCGCCGATCTCGCCATTCAAGCGCTCGGCGCTGCTGCGCCTTTGATGATGATTGCTCTGCTCGCCGCTGGCGTGTTGCGCGTGATGCGCCGCCAATTGGCGATGCGCATCGACAAACGCCGCGTCGGCGCCGCCATCGGCGGCATCGTGCTGCTCGCCGCGGCTGTCGCCACCATCCCGACGCCCGAAGGCTGGCCGCTGCTCAACACCGGCTTCGGCGGCGTCATCGGCGACATCATCGCCAACATGGTCAGCGGCCTCGCTTCGATGCCGAGCCTGCCATTCCCGCGCGTGCTGACGGGCATCGTCTGCGCCGTCGGCGGTCTGCTCGCTGTCGGCTGGTCCTTCCAAGTGCGCGCTGAAGACGTGCGCAACGCTGGCCAAGTCGTGCGCCGCGCCGCGCAAGGCAGCGCGCAAGCCACGCAACGCGCTATCGGCTACGTCTCGGAGAAGACGCGCCGCGAACCGCAGGAAGAGGAAACGTCACAACGCCGGCCGCTGCCGCGCGCCGAAAACGAGGAAGATGCGCCGCGCCCGCGTCCGCGCCCTGCCGCGCGCCCAATGCCGCCAACGCGCGAGCCTGCCGAGGCCCGCACGCGCGCCCCAGCTGCGCCGAAGCCGGCGAAGAAAGAGCGTCAGCACGCCAGCTTCGCCTTCGGCCGTGAGTTCGAACTGCCGGAAACAGAGCTGCTCGCCACGCCAAAGCAACGCGTCAGCCACACCGACGCGCAAACGCTGCACGACATGTCGCGTCAACTCGAAGGCGTGCTCGCCGACTTCGGCGTGCAAGGCGAAGTTCTCTCCGCCCGCCCCGGCCCTGTCGTGACCTTGTTTGAATTCGAACCCGCAGCCGGCGTGAAATCCGCGCGCGTCATCGGCCTCGCTGAAGACATCGCCCGCACCATGAACGCCAGCGCCGCGCGCGTCGCCGTCATCGCCGGCCGCAACGCCATCGGCATCGAACTGCCGAACGCCAAGCGCGAAACCGTTTTCCTGCAAACGCTGCTGAACAGCCCGTCTTTCGTTGGCACGCAAGGCGATCTGCCGCTCGCGCTCGGCGAGACCATCGAAGGCGATCCCTTCGCCGCCGATCTCACCAAGATGCCTCACCTGCTCATCGCCGGCACCACCGGCTCGGGCAAGTCAGTCGGCATCAACGCGATGATCTTGTCGCTGCTCTACAAGCACACGCCCGACGAGTGCCGCTTCATCATGATCGACCCGAAGATGCTGGAGCTCAGCGTCTACGAAGGCATCCCGCACCTCCTCCACCCGGTCGTGACCGAGCCGAAGAAGGCCGTCACCGCGCTGAAGTGGGTCGTGCGCGAGATGGAGAACCGCTATCGCAACATGGCGAAGCTCGGCGTCCGCAACATCTCCGGCTACAACGAGCGCGTTGCTGACGCGCTTGAGCGCGGCGAGCGTCTCGAGCGCACCGTGCACGCCGGCTTCGACCCCACCAGCGGCGAGCCAATCTACGAAACCCGCGAGCTGCCGCTCGAGCCGATGCCGTTCATCGTCGTCGTCATCGACGAAATGGCCGATCTGATGATCGTCGCCGGCAAGGAAATCGAGGCCGCCGTTCAGCGTCTCGCGCAAATGGCGCGCGCCGCCGGCATCCACGTCATCATGGCGACGCAACGCCCGTCGGTCGACGTCATCACCGGCACGATCAAAGCCAACTTCCCGACGCGCATCTCCTACCAAGTCACGTCGAAGATCGACAGCCGCACCATCCTCAACGAACAAGGCGCCGAACAACTCCTTGGCCAAGGCGACTTGCTGTTCATGGCCGGCGGCGGCCGCATCCGCCGTCTGCACGGACCGTTCGTGACCGATGCCGAAGTCGAACGCGTCGTCGACATGCTGAAGGCGCAAGGCGCGCCGCAATATCGCCAGGACGTCACCGCCGAGCCGAACGAAAACGGCAACGACGAAGACAATCCGGAATTGTTCGCCGATGGCGAAGGCGGCGGCGACGAACTCTTCGACCGCGCCGTCGAGATCGTCCAACGCGACCGCAAAGCCAGTACCAGCTATCTCCAGCGCCGGCTCTCAATCGGCTACAACCGCGCCGCCACGCTGATCGAGAAAATGGAAAAAGCCGGCATCATCTCGGAAGCGAACGCGGCGGGTAAACGCGATATTCTGGTGGATGTGATCGACGAAGACTAAGCGTCGTTCAGAGCAATTCGAGCCTAATCGCGAAGCTGCGCTTGCGCATCTTGTCGGTTTGAACCGCAAAGCTCAGCCGCTGGCCAACGGCCAGAGTCGCGAGCCCCGCGCGCTCCACTTCGCTGACGAACACGGCGACATCGGCCCCGCCATCGTCGCGCGCCAGTTCGCCCATGCCGCGGCGCGCGTCATAGGATTTGACGGCGCCGTTCATGGCGTTCCGGTCTTCTTCTTCTTGGTGTTAGCGCGCCGCGTTTCCGCTTGCGTCGCCACGCGCGCAGCCCTGCGCTCTTCCAACGCAGCGCCAAGCAGCGGCAGCAGCTCTTCAGCTTGCTGCCGCTGTATAGCAGAGCCGGACTCCTTCAAGCGAACCGCGTTCGCTTGAAGGCTTTCCAGTTCCTTCTCGGAAAGGTCAGGGATGCGATCAACGATCGCCATGACCTACTCCGTCTTCAGATTGATCGCGGAATCGCGGCCCTGACGATCCTTCTCAAGATCGAACGAGACCTTCTGGCCATCCGCCAAGCCCGAAAGGCCTGAGCGCTCAACCGCGGAAATGTGCACGAACACATCCTTGCCGCCGCCGTCTTGCGCGATGAAACCGAAGCCTTTTTGGCCGTTGAAAAACTTAACTGTACCGGAGGCCATAATGCCGTCTCCTAATGTGAATGGCCCGCGTGGACCTTCCACGGCGGGCAACGATTTTTCGAAGGAAAACAGCAAAACATCCGGCGCGACAGCGTGGGATCAGAGCGTGACGCGACGAGGATCGATGAAGCTGACATAGGCGCTTTTACCCACAAAGTCCATGCGCGCCTCCCGCGGCACGAAAGCCGCGCGCAAATTCCAAGCCTACTTCATCGCGCGCTGCGCCCGTTTGTGCGCGAGCGCGGCATCCTGCGCCCGCCGCCAAAGCCGCCACGTCTCAATTGACGGCACCGGATCTTCCTCCCAGTTCGGCCATTCAACGCCGGCGGCGGCATAATCGGCGCGCGTGAGTGCTTCGCGTTCCAGGTCTTCAGCGATTTGGTCCGTCATTGGCTCATCATGCTTTCAGATCAGCGACGTCGGCCGGCTGGTATCGAGTCCAAACAGCCGCACCACCAAGCGGTCGCCCATCCAGACTTCGATGATGGCGTTGAAGCCCGATTTCGCGCGGCCGTGGATCACAGCTTCTGAATCGCTCGCAAACGGCAGTGACTCTGATCGCGCGACCGCGCCAAGCGCATTCTTGTAGTGGATTGAGTAATTCAAAGCGCCGCCGCCTTGATTGTCCGCCGCCAGAGCACCGCGTCGATGCCGTGCACGACGCCATTGCGGGCCATGAGGTCCGGCTTGCAGACGCCAGCCGCATTCACATGCAGCCCGTCGCGCCCTTCGATGACAGCGTCACCGCCCGCTTGCATCACCGCCCGTATCCGCTTGCCGTGAAACTGCGCAGCGACAACCCTGCCCGCCGCGAAATGATAGCCAAGAAACGCGTCCGTGCGCTCATTCTCGCGGCTCAGCAGCTCTTCAAGCGTCGCCGGCCCGAGCCGGTGAAACGCTTCATCGGTTGGCGCAAACACCGTGAACGGCCCCGCGCCTTCCAGCTTTTCGAAGTATTCGCTCGCGCGCAGCGCCGCTGCAAAAATGTGAAAGCCCGCGCGATCCGCGACGCTCACAACCGACAATGCGCTCATAGTCTCTTGCTCCTTGGCGCTGCTATTGCGCATCGTAGGCGTCACGCGCCTTCACATAGCGATCATAGAGATCACGCAGGCGCGAACCCGGCTCTCCGGTGGCGCGCCCATGAAATCGCGCCATGCCAGCTTCACGCTCGCCAAAAACGTCACGCACCTCGTCCATCCAAGCTTTGTCGGCTTGCGTGGCCTCTTGCAGCAGTTTGAGCTTGCTCACGACGCCGCGTGCAGACGTTTGATCTCATCGCGCAGGCCGCGCTCGTCGAAGATGACGCCGCTCTCGGTGTCGCGAATACGGATAAGCCGCATGCCGCGCCGCGCGAGCGCAATCGCCCACACCAGCGCCTCATCACGCTTGGCGAACGTCGCGCTCTGCTCGAAGCGCAAGCCCGGACCGGGCGACGAATTGACCATGAAAGCCATAGGCGCTCGCTCCTGCTTAAAGATTTGAAGGAATAGGCTCGCTGACGCTGAACTCGCCCGACCCCGGCGTGTGATCGCCGAACTGCACGACGTAACCAGGCCCTAACGTCGCCGCCAAAGCCTCCGCATCGATGCTCGACGCGAAGATCCCAGCCAGGTGCCACGGCTTCGGCCGCACCACGCCCCATCCGCGCTGCAACATCTCACCTGGAATTGGCATGCTTCCTCCTGGCTGACATCACGGCAGCAGCGTGCGCTCACACACGCGGGCGCTTGACCATCCACACGGACGCGCGCGAGCGGCCCGTCCTCGCGGACCGGCAAGTCGCAGTCGTTCTTGTTGCTGATGGCGCGATCCTAGCACGCTTCGCCAGCCAATGTCGGACTATTTGCACGCCCCGCCGTTCGCCCGTGCAATTGACCCCGCAAAGGCCCAGGCTCGCGGCGGACGCGAGTCGTTCAGGAGCAAGCCATGCGGTTCGTAAAGTTCATCTCAGCCGCGGATACGCGCCTCGAAGTCCACATCAACCCCGAAGAAGTCGCCGCGGTCCGCGACAGCCACGGCAAAACCATCATCATCTTCCGCGCAAGCACCGTGACGGAGACCGTGCAAGGCTCGGTCGCAAGTGTTGTGGCTGCGCTGTGTGGAGCGGCGTGAGACGGCGCTGAGAGTTCCGGAGCGACGCCTCGTCCGCCGAAGCTCACCGAGCGAAGGCGGATGATCGAAAAGATGAAAAAAGCCGGCATCATCTCGGAAGCCAACGCCGCCGGTAAGCGCGATATCCTCGTGGATGTGGTGGACGAGGATTAGGGGCTACACGCTCGCCTTCCAATCAGCGCCACCGGCGTTGAGTGTCTCTTGGGCCTTTTGGAGCTGCTGCACCACCCATTCAAAGGACGGCGGATCTGTAAACATCATGCCACCCATTGCTTGATAGTCCGCCCTTAGCGGCGACATCGCTGCTTCCGGCGGAACGATAAGAAAACTCCCAGGCGTCGCAGACGCCAGATAGGTTTGGTTCGCTCTGAACATCAGTTGCAAATTGTGCTTCACGTCCAGCAGAAGCTCTGGCGTCGACACCGCTCGAGCAACAACTCCCGCCGTTTGAAGCATCGCGACATCGTAGTAGTGGCGCGACGAGAATTGACGGTCACCGGGCGGGCGCCCTTGATCTGCGAAACGGCTGTGCGCCATGTGGAGGATACTGAGTTTCTCCCAGCAAGTCCGCTCTGGGCGGATCAGCGTGACGTTTTTGGTAACCAAGTTCCAATTGTCTTTGGGCAGTTGGCCTTGGATGTAAGGGGTGATCGGTCGCGTCTGCCAAGGTTCAGCCGCGCCGCGTGCGCCGCACTCGATCTTCACCTGCTGTCGGAGGTACTCGTAAGGATCAAAAAGTGATGGATACCTGACGAGCAAGGTAGCGCCGTCGGTGTCGTCCGGATCAAGTTCGACTGCATCATTCGGAAGCAAGGTCTGAAGCTGCTGTAGCATCGCGCCAGCAACGTGCTTGCTACATTTACTCATGATTGCGGCGATCGCCTTTTTGCGGCCATCGGACGTCAGTGCGGTCTGTGACGGATCAGCTGACTTGTCGACGCCAAGTCCAGGGCGGGACAGAACAAGATCGATGTCCTCTGAAAATCTCTTGATCAGCCCGTAGCCTTTGGAAAGCGACGTGCCTCCTTTGAAGAAGAGTTTCGGTTGAACTGGCGCCGCTCGAAATAGAACGTCGATGACGCGGCAAACGTGGAAGTCCTTTTCTATCGATTGAACGCTTGCACCGAGGTCGTCAGCTGTAGCGACGAAAACCGCCTCGCGCTCCTGCGGGCTGAGAGCGCTGAAGCGGGTATAGTCCGGATTGACGAGATCCGGATTGAGCCGGTTGGTGCGTCTGGACATCAACCGCTACGTGGCACGATTCCAGCGATGCGCCGAGCTGGTGCGTGCGCCCAAGCAGGAAGTTTGGTCAAGTTCTTCGCCAGGGCCGCCTTTGCCGCTGGCGACGCCTTGCGGGCGATCCGATCAATAGCGGCATCATCAAGCACTCGTTGCTTTCGCGCCCAGAACAGCGCTTGCACTATCGGCTTCGCATCGGATTTCAGCCAAGGTGCCAACTTTGATCCCGCCACGCGAAATTGCAGTCGGCGGTTGCCAAGTGCCAGAGGCTGACGTCTCACGGGGCGGCTCGCCAAAAACACTGGCCGCGTCGGCACTGCATTCGTAAGGCCGAACGCATTAGCTGCAGCGAGGTTGTCCAGCGTGATGTCAGTTCCCGTTCTGCGCTGAACCGCAGCAACAACAGCATCAGTCCCCGCTGGGACAGGCCGACCCAAGACGTCGCTGTGGCGGGGCCAATCGTATAGCCCCCTACCCACCTTCCGCAGCTTTCCGGCCTTAACGAGCCGCGCCAAGGCCATGTCCACGGCCCCTCGTGAGCCAATGTCCAAAAAGTCCCTGGGCGTATATACCCGTGAGCCCCTGCCGTCTCGGCGCACGCGATTAGCTATTTTGTCTATTACACCAGACACTTACATCCACTTTCCACATCTATTCTGTTAGAAATATACCTGTTTTTTTCTAACAAACAACTACCCTGCGCCCCGGTTCCGGCGAGATACCGAAAATCTATCCGCCCCCTCCCCAACCAGCCGTATCATGGCCCGACATCGCGCCATGCACGCCACCGAACCATCCCCGACACGAACAGCACCGCCCGCCCTCTGGCGCATCGCGGCGGCGTTTTTGCAGGTGCTGCACGCGCTCTTCGGCGGTCCCGAACACGTCGCCGAGCGGCACACGCTGACGGGCAAAGCGCACGCCCAACTCGCCGCCTGGCTCCGCTGCGGCGAGGCGATGCTGCGGCGTCTGCTGCTGATCGAAGCGGCGGCCTATCCGCGCCCCAACACGCGCCCCCTGCTGCGCGCGGCGCAGAAACGCGTGCGCAAGCTGATGTTCTTCACGCCGGAGGCGCCAGCGCAATGGCGCGTCAGTTTCCGCTGCTTCGCGTCCCCCACGCTTCGACACCCCCGGATTAAATCCGGGGGTGACGCAGAGGGTGGCGCTGACGGCTCAGTTGGCGTCAGCCTGAGCTTGTCGAAGGCGGAGCGCCCCGTTCGCGCCTTCGTCTTCCACGAAGAGCGGCCCGCGCCGCGCCCATCACGCCCGCGTGCGCGCGGCAAATACGTGCGCCATCCGCCGATGCTTCGCCAGGATCGCCCATGGGTCGAAGCGCAAACGCCGCTCGCCTTCCGCTCCGCCTGGCCGCTGGCTGAACGCTATGAAGCGCTGCTGCGTGTCTTCAACGCGCCGGCCGCCTACGCGCAGCGTCTCGCGCGCCGCCTCCACGCCACGCCACATCGTTTGGGCGAAGCGCTCCGCGCGCCACCCGAAGCGCACGGTCGCGTCAATCGCTTCGCTGAATTGACGGAAGCGGCGCGCGCGCGATGGCGCCCGCATTTCAGTTCGGCATGAAGCAGCAAAGCATGCCCCAAAACGCAAAACGCCCGCGCAACGAGTGCGCGGGCGTCGCGAAGGCGTGCGCCTTGTAGCTTAGACGGCCTTGAGGTTCGAGGCTGAGTCACGGCCTTGGCGATCCTTCTCAAGGTCGAAGCTGACCTTCTGGCCTTCGTTCAGGCCAGCCATGCCCGAGCGCTCGACGGCGGAAATGTGCACGAACACGTCCTTGCCGCCGCCGTCCGGCGCGATGAAGCCGAAGCCCTTGGTGGTGTTGAAAAACTTAACAGTGCCGGTAGCCATATTGCTGTTTCCTACAGTGAATTGCCCGCGTGGACCTTCCACGGCAGGCGACGATTTATCGAAGAGAGCAGCAAACATCCGGCGCGAGCGCGAGGGATCAGAGCGTGACGCGACGAGGATCGATGGCCGCTACATAGGCGGTTACGCAGGGAAAGTCCAATGAAGCGTGGCAAATGCAGCGTTCACTTTCCTTACTGACGAGTTCGCAACGTATGGGCGCCAGATTTCACACGGGGGCAATACTGACGACGGCGAGCTTTTCGTCTTGCATAATGCTGCTTCCGCTCAGCGGGCCAAGGCCCGTGCGCGCCAACGCGCGCGACCCACAAACGCCGCGAACGATAATGTCGTCCGCTTCGCGCCGCCGCTTGAGCTGACGGCCGGCGATGTCGTCCACGAAGACGCCGAGGAACTCCCGTTCGCGCCGCCGCCGGCCGATGACATTTTCGGCCTCGCCGAATGTGAAGAAGAAGAAACCATCTTCGTCACCGAAGCGGCGCCTGTAGTTGAAGCCGCTGAGGAAGACGTTCCCTTTGATCCGCCGGAGTTCGAGGAAGAACCGGTCTTCTCAGCCCCCGCAAGCGCGCAACTTTCCGCGCCAGCGCCGGAGCCCAAGCCAGAACCAATTCTGAAATCTCCCGCTCCCAAGGAACTCCCACGCGATCGCCCGCTGCCGGCCATCTCCGTCTATATGGGCTGGGACCGCGCCGACGCCGAAGCGCTCATGCGCGAACTCGCCGCCGATCCGCGCCTCGCCCGCGCTGAGGTAGCGATCGCGCGCGGCGGCCTCGATGGCGCGGCGGCGCGGGCGGAGGGTGTCGATCTCTTCGTGCTCGACACCAATCTCGATGGCGCGCCAATGCTGGCGGCGCTCGATCGCTTGCGAGCGGCGGCGCCGAGCGCGTGCATCGTCATGCTTGGCGCGGTCAATGATATCGCATTACTGCGCGAACTCGCAGCGCGCGGCGTGAGCGACTACATCGTGCCGCCAGCGAAGGCCGATGACGTGGCGCGCTCGCTTTGTGCGCTGTTTGCGGACGTGAGCCCGGCGCAGGTTATCGCGGTGGTCGGCGCGCGCGGCGGCATTGGCGCTTCTACGATCGCGCGCAATCTGGCTTGGTCGATCGCTGAGCGGCAGCAACGCAAGACGACGTTGGTCGATCTCGATCTCTCCTTCGGTGCGGCGGCGGCGTACCTTGGCGTGGAGGCCTCCATCTCCGTGCTCGACGTCGTGCGGGCGGATGATCCCGAAGACGCGCTCACGCGTGCGCTGGCGAAGCCAACGCCGCGGCTGCAACTGCTGGCGGCGCCGGCGAAGACTGCGAGCTTGGAGCTGGATCCGCTTGAAGTCGACGAGCTGATCGCCAATGTGCGCCGCACGAGCTCGCATGTGGTGCTCGATGTGCCGCACGCGTGGGAGCCTTGGGTGCGCGCTGTGTTGCGCGATGCGGATGAGGTGGTGGTCGTCGCCGGGCCGGACCTGGCGAGCCTGCGCAACGCCGACAACATGTTGAAGCTGCTGCGCTCGGAACGCGACAAGGCAAGCGCGCCAACGATCGTGCTCTCGATGACGGGCCTACCGAAGCGGCCAGAAATCCCACTGAAGGATTTTGCGCAAGCCGTGTGCGCGCAACCGGCGATGATGTTCGCGTTTGAGCCGGAATTGTTCGCCGCAGCCGAGGCCGAAGCTTGGACGATCTACGAAGCCATGCCGAGCGCGAAGTCGGCGCTTCAGCTCGACACATTGGCGGCGATGCTGACGGGGTATGAGCCAAACGCGCTTCCCGCGCCGCGGACGGCGCCCACAAAAGAGGTGGCGTCAAAGCCAGCGCCGGCGCCGAGCGAGACGGCGGTGCTCGAGCTTGTTGTCCCCGCACCAGCCGAACCTGTGCGAGCGGCCCCTCGGCGCAAGCAACGAGTCGCGCGCAGTGGGTTCATCGCGCTTCAGGAGCCGCCGCCGCAGAAGAAGCGACGCTCTACGGGGCTGGTGCGCACGCTCGCGGCTATGGCAGCACTTGCGGCGCTCGGCGTTTGGTATGTCGAAAAGCAGCAAAGCCACGCGCCGACGCATGAAGCTTGGGCTGGGTTCAGCGCCTAGGCGTTATTCGATTTCCCAATTGATTTCGCCACGCACCTCGGGCGGCACTTTTTCGCAAAGCGCGGCATTGAGCTGCGTTTGTGTTTTATTGCGCGGCGCGCGCAGCACGTAAGTGATGCGGCTCTTAGTGAAGGACCGGTCTTCGCTGATGATCTTACAATCAAGCAAACCCAGTTGCGTGCGATATGCTTCCGCCGCTTCCCTCACCTTCCCCTTCGGAATTTCGTGGACTTCAAGTTCGCACACAGGATGGCCGTCGAACGTGTAGATCAAAATCCACGCGAACGCGGCCGCCATCACCGCAAAGTGCGGGAGATTGAGTCCGGCGATCAGGCCGATCAGCGTCACCATGATGAGGCGGCCGGTATCGCGCGTTGAAGCGGCGTCGGTGCGGAAGCGCATGAGGCCGCCGAGGCCGAAGATCACGAAGCCGACGACCATGCCGTACTGAAGCACGATCTCACCCACCACCGCGCCGACGAGCGCGTACATGATGAGCACTTTCGGAAGCTCGGCTTCAGCGCGCGTATCGACGGTACGCGCCGTGGTCGGGTGAAACGCGATCACGGCGCCGAGGAAGATCGCCAGCACCAAGGAGAGGAAGGACTGGGTTAGCGCCTGCGTGTCCAGGAAGCCTGCCCAGCCAATCGAGGGCAGTTCCCGCGTCATATCGCCGAACATTCTCTAGCCGCCCCCGCGAATCGTTTGTCTGATCAGGCGCTTGGCGAATGCCAATGCCAACTCCGCTCTCCGTCTAGATGAACCGAACCTGAGCCGAAAAGGCCATTTCTGGGCAAAGCGAACCCTTTTTTCCGCCACGCGTTTGCGGCACATGACCCCAATGAACAGACGCTTCGCCCTTTTGGGCCTCTCCGCCCTTGTGCTCGCCCCCGCGGCCTATGCGCAGCAAACGCCAGTTATCCTGGAGGGCGCGGCGCGCGCCGAGGGCTTGGCGCTCGCTAACCGCTCGCTCAATGCGTTTCAGCGCCTGCAAGGCCGCTTCGTGCAGACCTCGCCGGGCGGCGGCCGCGCCAGCGGCACGTTCTATCTTCAGCGCCCCGGCCGCATGCGCTTCCAATACGATCCGCCGGCGACGCTTCTGATCGTGTCCGATGGCAACGTCGTCTCGCTGCGCGATACTGAATTGCGCACGACGGAGCGCACGCCACTCAGATCCACGCCGCTCAACCTGATCTTGGGCCAGACGATCAATCTTGAACGCGACGCACGCGTGCTGCGCGTTTCGCGCGCGGGCCAATGGCTGATGGTGACGGCGCGCGACCGCCGTGGGCAAACCGACGGTCAGATCGCGCTGCAATTCTACGGACCGAACGCCGAGCTGAGATCGTGGGATGTGATCGACGCGACCGGCGCACGCACGCGCATCACGCTCTCGGACATCACCCAGCCGGCAAGCTTCGATCGCAATCTCTTCCGCATAGAAGACGTGCTTCCGAACCGCCGCCGCTGACCGGAATAAGGCAAATCAAGGCAAGGTATTTCGTTAGCCAAACCTTGATTTTTTCTCCCCTGTGGCGTATATGCAACGTGAGCCGCCGCTCATCCCCCTGGATGGCGTCGTCCCCCCCGCTGACGGATCCAGCGCGGCGGCTTTGCCGGACTCCCCTGCCGGCGAATAAGCGCCCCCCTCAAAGGCGCAACATCGAGGCCCGGTCGCTGAATGCGATCGGGCCTCTTTGAATTTCTGGGCTTCATCGCCAAACACGGACCCGATGCTGAAAATCGCGACTTGGAACATCAACTCCGTGCGCCTGCGCATTGGCATGGTCTGCCGCTTCCTCGCCGAGGCGAAGCCGGACGTGCTGTGCTTGCAGGAGATCAAATGCCGCGACGGGGAGTTTCCATCGAAGGCGTTCAAGGAAGCTGGCTACCGGCACATCCACGTGGTTGGGCAGAAGGGCTGGCACGGAGTCGCGATTGTTTCACGTGTGAAGCTGGAGCCGGTGGAGGCGCCGGCGATCTGCCACAAGAAAGAAGCGCGCATTGCGGCGGCGCTGATCGATGGCGTTGAAGTGCATAATCTCTATGTGCCGGCGGGCGCGGATGTACCGGAGCTGACGAACCCGAAGTTCGTGCACAAACTCGCGGTGCTCGATAAGATGAAGACGCTCTACAAGAAGCGCAAAGGCGGCGTGCCAACCGTACTTGTCGGCGATCTGAACGTGGCGCCGGGCGAGTTCGATGTTTGGAGCCACAAGCAATTGCTCAACGTCGTCTCGCACACGCCGGGCGAGACGGATCGTTTGAACGCGGTGCGCGATCTTGGCGGCTTTGTTGATCTGGCGCGCACGCACAAGCCAGACCCCGAAAAGCTCTTCACCTGGTGGAGCTATCGCAGCCCTGATTGGACGAAGAACAATCGCGGCCGCCGGCTCGATCATATTTGGGCGACGAGCGATGTGGCTGTGACCTCACAGGCCTCGGCGTTCCATATTCACGTACCGGTGCGCTCCTGGGAGCGGCCGAGCGACCATGTTCCCGTGGTGGCGGGGCTGAAACTTTGATGCTTTCATCGCGCGCGGATTGAGACCCGGAAATGCGCCGCTACAGTGCGTAGCGAGCAATACGGGGATCGATCATGCAAGTTTCACGGCGCGCCGTTCTGGGCGCAGGCGCAGGCGCTGGCGGCGCGGCTGTTCTCTCGGGCTGCGCGGGCGCTGATGCGCTTGGCGGCAGTGTTCCCGACACGAGCACGATGGTTTCGCCTGCGGCGCAGCTCAACGCGGTGTTGGACGCAGCGGTGAACAATTCGCTGCGCCGCTCGCCGGAGCGTTGCACCAGCTTGGGGCTCACCGAAGAGCGCGCGGGCTACAAGTTTATCGACAAGGTGAGCGATGCGTCGAAAGCGGCGGGCCGTGAAGCGCGGGCTCAGCTGCAGCAATCGCTGACGGCCTTGCGCGCGATCAATCGCGAGGCGCTCGAGCCGCGTGATCGGGTGACGTACGACGTCGTCGAGACGGCGTGGGTGAACAACCTCGATAGCAGCGCCTACGAAGTCGGCGGCGGCGCGGGTTCGCCCTACGTGGTGACGCAGCTGACGGGCGCGTATCGCTCGATGCCGAACTTCTTGAACGAGCAGCATCCGCTGCGCTCGGTTGACGAGGCAGACGGCTATTTGGCGCGGGTTGACGGCTTTGCCGGCCAGCTTGATGCGGAAACGCAGATCATTGCGGAAGACGCGGCAGCCGGCGTGATCCCGCCGGATTTCGCGATCGATAAAGCGTTGCTGCAGTTGGGCCGCTTCGCGGAGGGCGCGGCGAACCAGAACATTCTCGTGCAGTCGCTGGTGCGCCGCTTGCCGGATGCGGCTGCGATTCCGGAAGCGTCGCGCGCTGGCTACATCAGCCGCGCCGAAGCGGCGGTGCGCGAGCGGGTGATCCCGGCAGTGCAGCGGCAGATCGCGGCGCTGCAGCAGGTGCGACCGCGGGCGGTGCATGATGCGGGCATTTGGCGCTTGCCGCAGGGGGCGGAGATGTATGCCGTCGCGCTGCGCTCGCGCACGACGACGAACATGTCGCCGGATGAAATTCATGACGTCGGCAACGAGCTGATCCGTCAGCTCAATGGCGAAATGGATGCGATCTTGCGCGCCGAAGGATTGACGCGCGGAAGCGTTGCGGAGCGTGTGCAAGCCATCTCGCGCCGGCCGGATCAGCTTTATCCGAACACAGATGCGGGCCGTGAGCAGATCCTGGCGGATCTGAACCAGCAGACGCGCGAGATCGAAGCTTTGATGCCACGCGCGTTCAACACGCTGGCGCGGGCGCAATTGGAAATTCGCCGCGTGCCGCCGTTTACGGAAGCTGGCGCGCCGGGCGGCTATTACCAACGCGCGGCGCTCGATGGCTCGCGGCCGGGCGCGTACTTCATCAATCTGCGCGACACGCATGAGTGGCCGAAGTTCACGCTGCCGACGCTGAACTATCACGAAGGCGTGCCAGGCCATCACTGGCAGATCTCGATCCAGCAAGAGTCAGGCTCGATCCCCTTCATCCGCAGCGCCATGCTTGGCTTCAGCGCGTTTAGCGAAGGCTGGGGCTTGTACGCCGAGCAACTCGCGGACGAGCTCGGCATCTATCAGAACAACCGCCTCGGCCGGTTGGGCTATCTGCAATCGGCCACGTTCCGCGCGTCGCGGCTCGTCTGCGACACCGGTTTGCATGCGAAGCGCTGGACGCGCGAGCAAGCGATCCAATCGATGATGGAAGCGACGGGCGATCTGGAATCTTCGGTGACGACCGAGATCGAGCGCTATTGCGTGAACCCGGGCCAAGCGTGCGCGTACATGATCGGCCGCCAAGCCATCAATCGCATCCGGCAGCAGAGCACCGCTACGCTCGGTGCGCGCTTCGACCAGAAAGCGTTCCACGACACGATGCTGGCGAACGGCGCGGTGCCGCTTTCGGTGCTCGAGCGCGTGCTGGCGGATTGGGCGGCGGCGCAGGGTTAACTACCGCCATCGTTCCAAGATCATTCCATCAACTGCGCAATGCTGTCCTTCAAACCGCATTGATACCGGTGTCATTCGCGTGTGAGCGGGTACGTCACAGTGGCCCCGCGAACACGTTTGACATAAACAGCCGGTCCACGACTTTGAGATGAAGCTACTAGAGCGTCGCGCAGGAATGCGGCGCCTGGAGGGATTCCGTGACTACAGAAATCGCCGGCCTGCACCCCGCTCCGACGAAGCACAAGAAACTGATCGCCTGGGTTGAGGAGATCGCCGCGCTGACCAAGCCGGATCGCGTCTATTGGTGCGATGGCTCGGAAGCCGAATGGCAAAAGCTGACGAAGGAACTCGTCGCTGCGGGCACGCTGAAGCGGCTCAATCCGGAAGCGCGTCCGAACTCGTTCTACGCTGCGTCCGATCCGAAGGACGTCGCGCGCGTCGAGAAGCAAACTTACATTTGCTCGGAAAACAAAGACGACGCTGGCCCGACGAACAATTGGGTCGCGCCGGCTGAAATGCGCGCCAAGCTCAACGGCCTGTTCGATGGCTGCATGCGTGGCCGCACGATGTACGTGGTGCCGTTCTGCATGGGGCCGCTGGGCTCAAAGATTTCGCAGCTTGGCGTTGAGATCACGGATTCCGGTTACGTCGCCGCTTCGATGCGGATCATGACGCGCATGGGCAAAGGTGCGCTGGATGAGCTTGGCGAAGACGGATTCTTCGTGCCGGCCGTTCACACGCTCGGCGCGCCGCTGGCCCCGGGCCAGAAGGACGTCGCTTGGCCGTGCAACGAAGATAAGTACATCGTCCACTATCCGGAAACGCGCGAGATCTGGAGCTACGGCTCGGGCTACGGCGGCAACGCGCTGCTCGGCAAGAAGTGCTTCGCGCTCCGCATCGCTTCGGTGATGGCGCGCGATGAGGGTTGGCTCGCCGAGCACATGCTCATCCTGAAGCTGACGAACCCGAAGGGCGACGTGAAGTACGTCGCCGCGGCGTTCCCTTCTGCTTGCGGCAAGACTAACCTGGCCATGCTGCAACCGACGATCCCCGGCTGGAAGGCCGAGACCATCGGCGACGACATTTGCTGGATGCGTTTTGGCGACGACGGCAAGCTCTACGCGATCAATCCGGAAGCGGGCTTCTTCGGCGTTGCGCCGGGCACCGGCTCAAAGACCAACAAGTCGGCGCTCGACACGCTCTACGCCAACACGGTGTTCACCAACGTCGCGCTCACCAAGGACGGCGACGTGTGGTGGGAAGGCCTGACGAAAGAACCGCCGTCGGGTCTCACCGATTGGCAGGGCAATCCCTGGCTGCCGGATTCGAAGTTCCCAGCCGCGCACCCGAACTCACGCTTTGCTGTGCCTGCCGGCCAATGCCCGGTGATCGCGGCTGAGTGGGAAGATCCGGCCGGCGTGCCGATCGACGCGATCCTGTTTGGCGGCCGCCGCGCCAGCGCTGTGCCGCTGGTGACGGAAGCGTTCGATTGGGCGCACGGCGTGTTCCTGGCGTCGAACGTTGCCTCTGAAGGCACGGCCGCTGCCGAGAATAAGGTTGGCGAACTCCGCTACGATCCGTTCGCGATGCTGCCCTTCTGCGGCTACAACATGGGCGATTACTTCGCGCATTGGCTGAAGGTCGGTGAGCGCCAAGGCGCGAAGCTGCCGAAGATCTTCTTCGTCAATTGGTTCCGCAAAGACCAAGACGGCAAGTTCATCTGGCCGGGCTTCGGCGACAACAGCCGCGTTCTGAAGTGGATTAGCGATCGCTTGGACGGCACGGCTGAAGCGCGTGAAACCGCGATTGGCTTGGTGCCGGCGAAGGGCGCGATCGATGTCAGCGGTCTCACCATCAGCGATGAAGCCATGGACACGCTGACGACCGTCGATCTCGACGTCTGGGGCGAGGAAGCTGACCTCATCCCAGCGCACTACGAGAAGTTCGGCGATCGTCTGCCGCAGCGTCTGTGGAACGAGTACGCCGCTTTGATCGAGCGTCTGGGCGAAGCGCGTTCGGGCCGGCCGCTGAAGGCTGCCGCTGCACGCGCCGCTGTTGGCCCGCGCCAAGTGGCGGATCGCACCTAGATCCGAACTGAACCAAGCAAACAGAAGCGGCCGCTGGCGAAAGCTGGCGGCCGTTTTTCTTTGCGGCGCACCCCATGAACTTGGGATGGACATTTCTGGGTGACCGTGGGCGCGCGCGTGCGCTAAGGGCTGCGCTCCGCGTCAGGAGCGCCCGTGTCCGACGGCTACGAATTCACCAACGACTGGTTCGCGATCCATACGCCGGTGTGGCGCAACATCGTCACGGAGATGAAGCCGCGACGGTTCCTCGAGATCGGAACCTATGAAGGTCAGGCCTCGGTGTTCATGGCCGAGAACTGCGCGCCGCAGGGCGGGTTCGAGATGGTCTGCATCGACAATTGGACGGGCGGCATCGACAACGATCCCGCGTTCATGGGCACCGTTGAAGGCCGCTTCGATCGCAACATGGCGCAGGCGCAAGCGAAGCACCCGTTCAAGCTGCGCAAGATGAAGTCAGACTCGACGCAAGCGCTCGCGCAATTGCTCGCGGAAGGCGGCGCGAACAGTTTTGACGTCAGTTACGTCGACGCGTCGCATCAGGCGCCGGATACGCTCGCGGACGCAGTGCTTGCGTTCAAGCTCACGCGCATCGGCGGCGTCATCATCTTCGATGATTATCTCTGGCGTATGGCGGGTGCGGCCGGCGGCGACCTGCTCAACCACCCGAAGGCAGGCGTCGACGCGTTCGTAAACACCTACTTCAAGAAGCTCAGCGTGATCCCCGGCGCACCGTTGCGGCAGCTCTACGTGGCGAAGGTCTCGGACTAGCGGCCGCGGCGTAGCAAACGCGGAAGCTCGGTTTGCGCAAGGCGCAGCGTGTCAACCATCGTCGCGCGTCCGCGCTTGAACAATGCGGCTGTCCCCCACGCAGCGGCGTAAGCCAGGATTGCGCTCGCTGCGAGCTGCAGGAACGCGCTCGGGAATGGGGCGCGCTGCAGGAGGCTGACTACAACGAACGCCACGGCGGCGCCGGCGGCGAAGGGCGCGGCGCTGGCGTAGAGATCGGCCATGCGGATCGGGCCGCGCCGTGTCACCCACCACCAGAGCACCGGCATGCGCAGCAAGAGATCGCTCAGCGCGAACGCGGCAGCAACACCCAGCGCGCCCCAACGCAGGCCGATGACGAAAGATGCGAGGCTGGTGACGGTGCTGAACGCGCTCCAGACCAGATAGTCGCGCGTGCGGGCTTGGCTGATGAAGAGCATGTCCATGGTCATGCTGACGGGGCGATGGAGCGCCGCGAGCGTGAGCCACGCGAAGATTGGCGCGGCGGGCGCCCATTGTTCGCCGATGACGAACGGCACCAGCACAGGCGCGGTGACGCCGACAGCGACGACGCCCGGCGTCATGAACAGCATGAGCTGGCGAATGACTCGCAAGTACGCGTAGCGGTAGCGCGCCGCCTCTTCGTTGAGGCGCGAGAGGATGGGCAGCAGCAATTGCTGCAGCACGGTTTTGATCCGCTCCATCGGGATCAGCGCGAGCTTGTTGCCGCGATCGTAGTGGCCGAGGCCGACGTCGCCGACGCGATGTCCGATCAAGACGCTGTCGGCGTCGCGCGACATGACGATGGCGGCGTCCGCCAGCATGATGGGCGCGCCGAACTTGTAGAACCGCGATAGGCCGCGAAAGACCGGCTTCTCGCGCGGAATCCAGCCGACGCCGAGCCAACAGCCGACAAGAGCCACGATCTGTTGGACGCCGAAGCCCAGTACGAGCGCCCAATAGCCGGCGCCCGTCAGTGCGGCGGCCACGCTCGCGGCAAAGCCAAGCGCCATGCTGACGGCGCTGATCATCGCGACCCAGCCGAACTTCATCTGCCGGTTCAGCAAGGCTTCGTGAATGTTGGTGAGGCCGGTGAGGATGAGGAAGATCGACGACACCGCCGCGACCGGCCCGACATGTGGATTGCTGTTGTAGAACAACGCCACCAATGGCGAGGCGGCGAACATAAGCGCGGCGGCGGCAAATCCGGCGGTGACTGTGATCCAGAACAAGCCCGCGACTTGGCTGCGCTGCAGCGCAGGCGCCTGGATGACAGCCTGGCTGATACCGAAATTGAGGACGAGTCCCGCGATCGCGATCAGCGGATCGATCATCGCGTAGATGCCGTAATCGACCGGCTGCAGCAGCCGCGGCAGCACGATGAGCGAGCCGATCTGGAAGGGCAGTTTGATCAGCTGGGCGATGCCGATGGCGAGCGCGCCATTGACGGCGTGGGTCTGCATCGACCCTGCCCTCGGTTCGAATATCGGGTCGCCACCGCTCATGCGGGGCGGAGTATAGCGCGCAGCGCGCTTTACGTGATGTGGACGCAAGCGACTGGAGACAGCGGCAAAAGGACAGCGCTTTAGGAGCGCTTGCTTTTCGATAGGCGCTCGGCTGAAGTGAATCCAATCGGCTCAAGCGCCCGCGAACGACTTTTGAGCGGCGAAAGCCCGTCGAATTCTCGTCGCCAGGATCACGAGAGCCGATTGGATCTAGTTTCCGTTCTGCTCGACTACGGGCAGTCGCGGAACTTCAAGAGATTGTTCGGAGGAAAGCTGTCTCCCTCCGTCGTCACAAAGCGACGGTGCGTGGTCGGGTGAACGCCGAGTTTGCACCAAACTGACTTACCGTCTGCGGTCGTCCAGAATTTGTGGCCCTGGTCCATCCAACTAATCACCTCGTCGATTGTCCCCCGCCAGCCAGGGCCAGCGAACGCATCGATACGGCGGTCGGCATCGGCACCGTCCTTCTTCGTGCAAGTTACCTGATATGTTCCCATCTGCTTGTTTCCCTTACGAAAAGCGATGGGCAGGTTGACGGCCTTGGCGGTTTCCGGAATGGTCCCGCCTGTCTTCAAAGACCGGCCCCCGCCCATCGGGGGTTATGGCCCCGGTGTCCGCTCCAACGGACATCGGGGTTTCTCTTTGCTGATCCGATTCGACCGCAGCGCCAAAACGCTGTGGAAGACCTGTCAGCAACGGCATCGCTAACCTGGTTCGCTAGCGAATCAAACCACACGCGGTTGTGTGCTCGGTTCAACCATACCGCTACTTATAGTGATGCCACCGGTTAATTCAGGGTCAATGGAGGTTTACGCTCGCGGCTAATTTTAGCGTGTCGAATCTGTGAACACAGATCGCATCGAACGCTTCGACTGGCTGACCGACCTGTGACCGCGGGCACATTGGTTTGGGGTTGGCGCTCCCACTTGCTGTTCATCAGAGGCGGGGCGGCCCACCACAGATTTCTAAGACAGTCCGCTTCGCTTCAGTGATTTCCCGGTCAACCGGGTCAGCTGGTTTTTCAACCGCGCAAAGGCTGGCTCGACGCGACCACCACTCGGAAGTCAGAAGGCCCGGCATTGAGCCGGGCCTTCTTCTTAGTGCGCCGGGTGTTCGGCCGGCGGGCGATCTGGTTGTTCGAGATAGTACCAAGGCGTCGGGCCGTAGTCTGGCTCGGGCATGGCGTAGAGCCAGCGGAGGGCGTCCAACGCAGCGCCGTGATAGATGGTGGCGTGCGTATCGGTCGTGCTGCGGTCGCTGTAGCGCCAGGTGACGCTGCCGGCGGGCGCGGCTTCGAGCAGCGCCAAGAACCGTGTCATCCCCGCTTGCGTGGCGCCGCCTTCGTTGGCGATCGCGAGATAGAGACGGCGGTCCGATGCGGCGCGGCCTTCGAGGTCGTGGCCGCCGTGGCGGGCGAAGTGCTGATCGTCCCACCAGAGGCTCGGGCTGATGGCGATGAAATCGCGGAAGAGTTCGGGGCGATGCAGGAAGGTATCGACCACGAAGAGGCCGGCGAGTGACTCGCCCATCAGCGCCCGGCCCGCGCCGGTGCGATAGCGCGCTTCGACGAACGGGATCACTTCGTTGGCGATGAAATCCTGGAATTTCCGGGCGCCGCCGGCTTGGGGGAATTCGGCGGCGAGGCGCTCGTCATGCGGGCGGCGGGTGAGTTCGGCGCGGCGGTCTTTGGTTTGGATGCCGACGACGATCAGCGGCTCATACGTCCAGCTCAGCGCGCCGAGTTGGCCCAAGCCCGCAATGTGCTGGAAATCCTGATCGAGCGCGCCGTCGAGCACATAGAGCACGTTGTAGCGGCGCGCGGCGTTCTCAGCGGAGCCGTAGTCAGCCGGGACCCACACATTGATCTGGCGATCATCGCCAAGCGTGGCGGAGTGCAATGTGTAACTTGTGCCGATGGTGATCGGCGTGCCTTCAGCAGCGCTTGTCTGTTGCGCCTCAGAAGTCGGCGTCGTCGCGCATGCGCCGAGCAGCGCGCATAATCCAATCAGCCAGTTTTTCATTGAACTCACACCTGCAGGCGATAGCCGCCAGTTTCCGTGATCAGAAGCTTGGGGCTTTGTGCGTCCGGCTCGATTTTCTGGCGCAGACGATAGATGTGCGTTTCGAGCGTGTGCGTGGTGACGTTGGCGTTGTAGCCCCACACTTCGCGCAATAGCTCTTCGCGACCGACCGGCTTTTCACCCGAGCGATAGAGGTAACGCAGGATCGAGGCTTCCTTGTCGGTGAGGCGGACCTTCTTTTGCGTCGGATCGATCAGCAGGCGCATGGCCGGCCGGAATTCGTAGGGGCCGATGCGATAAACGGCGTCTTCGCTGGCCTCGTGGCTGCGCAGGTGCGCGCGGATGCGGGCGAGCAGCACCGAGAACTTGAACGGCTTCAGCACGTAATCGTTGGCGCCGGCGTCGAGGCCCTGGACCTGCTGCTCTTCTTCTTGGGCCGCGCCCGTCAGCATGATGATCGGGGCTTTGACGCCCTGGTCGCGCAGCTGCTTGCAGGCGGAGAAGCCGTCCATGTCGGGGAGGCTGACATCCAGCACAACGGCTGCCGGCTTATGCTCGGCGGCGGCGGCGAAGCCCTCGGCGGCGGTGGCCGCGCCGACGGCGCCGAAGCCCTCCTCCAGCTCAAATTGCTCGACCAGCGCCTGACGAAGGTCGGCGTCGTCGTCGATCACCAGGATGGTCGTTTCGCGTGACATTGGGCCCCGAGTGTTGGGCTTAAAGCCTACCCAAACGGAAATGACCATGGCCGATCACGCATTTGCAACCTCGGACCCCCGTTCGGGCTGATCACGGGTAAGTCAGGGGCGCGCGCCGAACAGCGCTGAGCCGACGCGCACGTGCGTGGCGCCGAAGCGGATGGCGGTTTCGAAGTCGTCGCTCATGCCCATGCTTAGGATGGGGAGGCCGTTGCGGGCGGCGATCTTGGCCAGCAGCGCGAAGTGCATGGCCGGTTCTTCGTCCACTGGAGGAATGCACATGAGGCCGCGGATCGGGAGGCCGTAGGTCTCGCGGGCGGCCTTGATGAAGGCGTCGGCTTCGAGCGGGGCGATGCCGGCTTTTTGCTCCTCTTCGCCGGTGTTCACCTGGATCAGAATTTCGGGGCTGCGGCCCTGCTTCTGGGCGGCATCGGCCAGGGCGGCGGCGAGCTTGGGGCGATCCAGGCTCTCGATCGCATCGAAGAGCGCGACCGCGTCGGCGGCTTTGTTGGATTGCAGCGGGCCGATCAGGCGGAGCTGGAGGTCGGCGAAGCGCGCGCGGCGTTCGGCCCAGCGCGCTTCAGCTTCCTGCACGCGGTTTTCACCGAAGATGCGCTGACCCATGGCGAGCATGGCCTCGACACGCTCGTCCGGCTGTTGTTTGGAGACGGCGGTGAGCGTGACGCTCTCCGGCGCGCGGCCGGAAGCGGCCGCGGCCTGGGCGATGCGGTCGAGCACAGCGGCGCGCGCCGCGGCGATGTCGGAAGGAACGCTCATGCGGAGTGCCCTTGTGCTAGCGGCGACGGCGGCGCGGCTCAACCGCGACGCGGGCGGGCCGGCGATTCCGCCGCTGTTTTTCTTCACCGATCCGGAGCGGACGCCCGACCCCATTCGTGTCGCACAACGGCTGCCGCGCGGGACGGCGGTGGTTTATCGGCATTTTGGCGCGGAAGACCGGGTGCAGATCGCGCGCAAGTTGGCGGCGCTTTGCCGGTCTCGTGGGCTGGTATTGCTGATCGGCGCTGATGCTGAGCTGGCGCGCGCGTGCCGCGCTGACGGGGTGCACTGGCCGGAGCGGCTGATGCCGCGCACGCGGGGCGCGGAGTTTCGGCTCGTCACGGCAGCGGCGCACAGCGCGAAAGCAGCGGCGAAAGCCAGCGAAGCGGGGTTCGACGCGTGCGTGCTGAGTCCGGTCTTTGAGACGCGGAGCGCGGCGGCGCGTGAAACGCTTGGGCTGTTCAGTGCGAGCCAAATCGCGCGCGCGAGCGCCATTCCAGTGATCGCGCTTGGCGGTGTGAATGCGCGCAACGTGACGCGCTTAAGCGGACGCGGCTTTGCCGGCGTCGCTGCAATCGATGCTTTGCTTGATGCTTAGAAGCGGAACGCTGACTCGATCCGCACGTCAGCGCGCGGCTCGTCGCCCTCACGGCGCACAGGCGCGGCGCCCGGGGCCGGCGTGGTTTCCAGGTTCAGCTGGCCGCCAACGCTGATGTTCGGCGTGAACTGGTAGTAGGCGCCGACCGAGGTCTGATCGCCATGGCCGCCGTCCGGCGCGCGCTCGATGCGCTGCGCTTCGCGCACGTCCACCGTGACGCCCCAACGCTGGTTCAGCGTCCAGGCCGGCGCCAGGCCCGCCGCGTCTTCGTCGCCAGAGATGGATTCGGTCACGCCATTTGACGTTGTGAACCGTTGGTACCAGGGTACCCCAGTCTGAGAAGCCTGGGCGTTGGTGACGGGCGCGGCGACGCGTTCCTGCGCCTGCGCGACGCCGGCCGTCGCCAGCATGGCGACCCCCGCGATCAAAGCTGCAGACGTTTTAGACACGACTTCCGACCCCTCAGCACACTTTCAGCCTGCCAATATAACGCAGGTCGAACTGATTTGCCGTGAACTTTAAGACACAGCCCCGGCGAATATTGAGGCCGAAACTAGGCGCAAAACTGTGGATAAACCAATAAGGGGAGGCCGCGCCACAACATAGCCGGGTTCGCAGTGGACCCCTGGCCCCGCCCGAAGCCCATGATATATGGGCGGGCGCGACGCGCCGGGGATGCGCGGACAGCGGCGGAGGAACGACGAATGATGCAGGCTGGGCGCACACTTCTGAAGGGCGCGATTTTCATGGTCGCGGCTTTGGCGCTGGCGAGCTGCTCGATGTTCCGTGGCGACGACAGCGGCCAATCACGTGCTGACGATAACGCAGGCCGTGGCGGCGGCGTTTCGATCTTCGGTGGTGGCGGCGGCGGCGGCGGCAGCGAGGAAGGCATCGGCGTCAACGCCTATCTGTGGCGCGCTTCGCTCGACACGCTGAATTTCATGCCGCTGGCTTCGGCCGATCCGTTCGGCGGCGTCATCATCACTGATTGGTACTCGGCCCCAACGACGCCGAACGAGCGCTTCAAGGCGACGGTCTATATTCTCGATACACGCTTGCGCGCTGACGCGCTCAACGTCTCGATCTTCCGTCAGACCAACACCAATGGTCAGTGGGCCGACGCGTCGGTCGATCCGGACACCGAGATCCAGATCGAGAACGCGATCCTGCAACGGGCGCGCGAACTGCGCCTTAGCAACGTCAACTAGACAACACCGAGCGTTTGCAGTCTTAACAACGCTCCAACGCATGGGGCGTGAGTAAGCATGTCGTCCAGGTACAATCACCGCGAAGTCGAACCGAAGTGGCGTGAACGCTGGGCCGCGGCGGGGATCGATCGCGCGCTTTCGCCGGACGAAGCCAAGGGCAAGAAGAAAGCCTACGTGCTCGAGATGTTTCCGTACCCGTCGGGGCGGATTCACGTAGGGCACTCGCGCAACTACACGATGGGCGATGTCATCGCCCGCTTCCGGCGCTCGAACGGCTACAACGTGCTGCACCCGATGGGCTGGGATGCGTTCGGCTTGCCGGCGGAAAACGCCGCGATCGAGCGCAACATCCATCCAAAGGGCTGGACCTACGACAACATCGCGGCGATGCGCGAGCAGCTGAAACTGCTGGGCTTGGCGATCGATTGGTCGCGCGAACTCGCGACTTGCGACGCCGCTTACTACAAGCACCAGCAGGCGATCTTCCTGGCGTTCTGGCGGCAGGGCCTCGTCTATCGCAAGAAGCAGAAAGTGAACTGGGACCCGGTCGACAACACCGTGCTCGCCAACGAGCAGGTGGTGGACGGCAAGGGCTGGCGCTCCGGCGCGCCGGTGGAAACGCGCGAACTTGAGCAGTGGATGTTCAAGGTGACGGCGTACGCCGAGGATCTGCTGGCTGCGATCGAGAAGCTGGAGAAGTGGCCGGACAAAGTCCGGCTGATGCAGACCAACTGGATCGGCAAGAGCCAGGGCGCAAAGATTTGGTGGGACATCGCGGAAGCGCCGAGCTTCCTGCCGCCCTCGCCCGCCGGCGAGCCGAACCACGCGCGCGATCCGATCGAAGTTTACACAACGCGGCCGGACACACTGTTTGGCGCGAGCTTCCTGGCGCTGGCGCCGGATCATCCGCTGACCAAGGCGATCGCTGAGCACAATGCCGAAGTCGCAAAGTTCATCGAACAATGCGCGCATCTGGGCACGTCGGAAGCGGACATCGAAAAAGCCCCGAAATTCGGCGTGGATCTGGGTGTTCGCGTGCGTCACCCGTTCGATCCGGATTGGATTTTGCCGGTGTGGGGCGCGAATTTCGTGCTCTCAACCTACGGCACCGGCGCGATCTTCGGCTCGCCCGCGGGCGATCAGCGCGACCTGGATTTCGCGAACAAGTACAAGCTGCCGTTCAAGCCGGTGGTGCTGCCGCCGGGCGCGGATGCGGCGACCTACGCTGTCGGCAAAGAAGCGTTCACCGACGACGGCACGATCTACAATTCGAAATTCCTCGACGGCTTGAACACGCGCGATGCGATCAAGGCGGCGATCGCGGAACTGGTGAAACTGAAGTCGGGCGAAGCGACGACGCAATGGCGCCTGCGCGATTGGGGTGTTTCACGCCAACGCTATTGGGGCTGCCCTATTCCCGCGATCCACTGCGCCAAATGCGGCGTCGTGCCGGTGCCGGAGAAAGACCTGCCGATCGCGCTGCCGGACGATGTGACCTTCGACAAGGACACGCCGGGCAATCCGCTGGATCGCCACCCGACCTGGAAGCATGTGAAGTGCCCCACCTGCAGCGGCGACGCACAGCGCGAAACGGACACGCTCGACACGTTTGTGGATTCGAGCTGGTACTTCGCGCGCTTCACTGACCCGAACAATGAAGGCGCGCCGTTCGATAAGAAGCTGGCGAGCTATTGGTTGCCGGTGGATCAATATGTCGGCGGCGTCGAGCACGCGGTGCTGCACTTGCTGTACGCGCGCTTCTTCACGCGCGGCATGCGCGATTGCGGTTTCCTGGAAGGCCCCGCCGATGGCGAACCGTTCCGCAGCTTGTTCACGCAGGGCATGGTGGTGCACGAGGTGTACCGCGAGGTGACGCCGGTGAGTGGCGATGTCGCGGACGCCGAAGACGCGTCCGACGTCGACGATGCGTTGGACCGAGCGCCTGGCGCGCACGTTCGGCTGAGGTTTGAGAGCGTCGCTGGGCCGGCGGGCACAATCGTGCAGATCGGACCATGGCTGCTGCCGGAAGATCGCGACGGCAAGACCTTCCTCACGGGCTCGATCGAGAAGATGTCGAAGTCAAAGAAGAACGTCGTCGATCTCGACGCGTTCGTCACCGATTACGGCGCTGACGTTGCGCGCTGGTTTGTGCTGTCGGACTCACCGCCGGAGCGGGATGTTGAGTGGACCGCCTCGGGCGTCAAAGGCGCATGGGCTTACGTGCAGCGCGTGTGGTCGCAAACGGAAGCGCACGGCAGGCCTGCGCCGAAGCCGGGCGATACTGCGCCAAGCGCCGCGAACGAGGGCGAGGCGCTGGCGCTGCGCCAGCTCGCGCATCGCGCCATTCAGAGCGTCACCGACGACATCGAGAGCTTCCGCTTCAACGTCGCCGTCGCGCGCGGCTATGAACTGGTCAACGCCATCGCCAAGCTGAAGGGCGACGACGAGGGCGCGGTATTCGCGCGCGGCGAGGCGTTGCGCATCCTGGCGCAGCTGATCTCCCCTTTCATGCCGCACCTGGCGGAAGAGTGCTGGGAGACGCTGGGCGGCGAAGGCTTTGCCGCCACCGCGCCATGGCCGGTCGCGGACCCCGCCTTGGCGGCGCGCAACACAGTTACGCTGCCGATTCAGGTGAACGGTAAGAAACGTGCGGAAATCGAAGCGCCGAAGGGCGCGGCCGAGGCCGATATTCGCGAGCTGGCGCTGCAACATGCGGCGGTGAAACCCTTCCTGGAGGGTGTTACGGTCCAGAAGGTGATTGTCGTCACGGATCGGATCGTGAATATCGTGGCGAAGTGAGCCGCGGGAGAAACCCCTGATGCGCGTATTGATTGCCAGCCTTACGCTTCTCCTGGCGGCCTGCGGCTTCCAGCCCATGTACGCGCCGGCGGACGGCGGAAACGCCATCGGTCCGATTCAGATCGCCGAGATCGAAGGCAAGGCCGGCCACGTGTTGCGCACGGAGCTTTCGCGCATCCTGGCTGTGGAGAATGACGGCTCGCCGCCGGCCAATCTCGAAATCACGCTGACCGAGCAAGTTACGCCGCTCGGCATCCGCCGCGACGAATCCGCGACGCGCGCCGAGCTGCGGCTAACCGCGAACTACATCCTGACGCCCGCGCAAGCGAATGGCCGCGTAATGCGCGGTTCGGTGTTCACGGTGGTGAACTACGACATTCCGCCGGCTGCGTTCGGTGAGATCGCCGCGCAAGACGATGCGCGCGAACGGGCGGCCGAGACGATGGCGCAGCGCTTCCGCGCCGAACTCGCGCTCCGCATCGCGCAAGCGCGCCAAGGCTAAGACGTGGCGCAAATCAAAGGCGCCTCAATCAAGCGCTTTCTCGAAAAGCCGGACAAACATATCCGCGCTGTTCTTCTTTATGGGCCGAATGAAAGCTTCGCGCACGAAGCGGCGCAGAAGCTTGCGGCGTGGGCGCTAGGCAAGTCCGACGATCCCTACGCTATCACCAAGCTCGGCGAAGATGAGATCAAGCGCGATAGCGCAAAGCTCGGCGACGCGCTGGCGGCGCAATCGCTGCTCGGCGGGCCGACAATCGTTTGGGCGCGGATCAGCGGCAAAGGCGCGGATGACTCGATCGCGGCTGCGCTGAAGGTGATCGAGGCCAATGGGCCGAGCGGATTTCTGATCGTCGAGGCAGGTGATCTCGGCGGCACGGCCGATCTCGTGAAGAAGTTTGGCGCGGCGACCAACGCCGCCGTCATCGCCTTCTACGAAGAGACCGAGGCCGAGCGCGCCAGCTACGCCAAGGCGTTGGCAAAGGAACTTGGCGTCACGTTCGATCGGGACGCGGAGGACTACTTCCTCTCCGCCCTGCCCGCCGATCGCGGCTTGGCGCGGCAGGAAATCGAGAAGCTCGCGACCTACGCACACAATCTCGGGCGCAATGTCAGCGTTGAAGACCTTGAAGCGCTGATGGCGGCGGAAGCCGAAAGCGCGCTCGATGCCGCCAGCCTGGCGGCGGCGCAGGGCAAGGCGGCGCTGGCGGTCGAGTCGCTGGCGCGGATCGATGCGCTCTCGGGGGTCTCGGCGCTGCGCGCGCTGTTGCGGCGGCTGCATCAATTGCGCGACGCCCGCCTGCTGATCGATGGCGGCACAAGCCCGGAAGAAGCGGTCGCGAAACTGCGGCCGCCGGTGTTCTGGAAGGAACGCGACACGGTGGCGTCGCAAGCGCGGCTCTGGACCTCGAAGAAGCTCAACGCCGCCTATGACGTGATGTGGACGGCGGAGATGCGCAGCAAAACCGCCGGCGCGCCGCAAGAGCTCATCGCGGCAGATGCCTACCGCAGCGTGGCGAAGCTCGTCGGCGGCTAGCGCTACGCCGCCCTCCCCGGCTAGGTTTGTGCCACACGGGGGTGGGCATGAAACTTAATCGCAGATTGGTTCTGGGCGGCGGCGCTGTGGCGCTCGCGGCGTCCGGCACAGCAGAAGCAGCGACGCGCAGCACTGGCGGCGGACGCGCACACCGCACCGCCCTCTCCACCCTGTCGCGCTACGCCGAACAACATGTTCGCGATTGGGGCCTGCCGGGGATGACCATCTGCGTCGTCGATCGCGACGGCTATGCGGGCTTCATCACCACCGGCTACGCCGACATCGAGCGCCGCACGCCGGTCGGGCCGGATCACCTCTTTCAGGTCGGCTCGATCAGCAAGGTGTTCACCGCGCTGACGCTTCACTCGCTGCACCAGGAAGGCAAGCTCGCGCCAACCGCACGCGTGCGTGACGTGCTGCCGGGCATTGCTATTTCCAACGCGGACAACGTCACACTGCAGCATTTGCTCAATCACACCTCCGGTCTGCCCGGCAACGCGCCGGTTGTGCTCGATGGCGGACTCTGGAGTGGTTTCACGCCGGGCGAGCACTGGCACTACAGCAACACCGGCTACGAACTGCTCTCGCGCGCGATTGCGCAGGCCGATGGAAAACAGTTTCACGAATCCGTCGAAACGCGCGTGTTGCGCCCGCTTGGCATGACGCACTCGCACGGGTCGATTCAAAGCGGCGATCGGGCGCTTTATGCGCAGGGCTATGAAACACTCTACGCCGATCGGCCATCGTTCCGGCCAGGTCCGCGCGGGCCGGCGCCGTGGGTGAATGTCGAAACCGGCGCAGGCAGCATCGCGGCGACGTCCGGCGATATGGCGCTCTTCCTTCGCTATCTGCTTGAGCTGGCGCAGGGGCGCGGCGGGCCGGTGCTTTCGGACGCGAGCGCAGTGAGCTTCATGGCTGATCCGGCGGCTGCGCCCGGTTGGACGGAAACGGCGCGCTACGGCAACGGCCTTGCGCGGGTCACCATCGCGGAACGCCAATACCTCCATCACACCGGCGGCATGGTCTCGTTCTCATCATCGATGCACGTCGATCCCGAGGCCGGCGTCGCTTGCTATGCGTCGAGCAATGTCGGCGTGAGCCTCAACTACCGGCCGCGCGATGTATCGCTTTATGCGTGCCGCCTCTTCCAAATGGCGCGCGGCGGCGGCGAGGCGCCGGCTCCGGCGCCCACGCAGTCGAGCGTGAACGACCCGTCGCGTTTTGTCGGCATTTACACCGCGGCTTCGGGCGAAGCGTTTGAGATCCGCGCTGACGGCGCCAACCAAATCGGCATGCGCAAGGACGGCCGCGATAGCCGCATGCAAAGCTTGGGCGGGCCGTTCTTCGTGACCGAGGAGCCGCGCTTCGCGACCACCGGCGTGTTGTTCGAAGCCGAAGGCCCCGACGTGGCGCGGGCTTGGTCGGACGATGTGGAGTTCGTGCGTGGGCCTGTGCGGGTCTATCAGCAACCGGCGCCGGTGGAGCTGCAACGGCTGGCCGGCATCTATGATTCAGACGATCGCTGGTCTGGTCCGATCTGGGTGATCGCGCGATCCGGCGGGCTTTGGCTCAACAACATCGAACAGCTGACGCCGTTGGCAGATGGCTCGTGGCGGCCGGGAACAGACGACTGGAGTCCGGAACGCGTGCGGTTCGATGGTCTTGTTGACGGGCGCCCTACTCGCCTCACGTTGTCCGGCTCGCCGTTTGTGCGCCGCTTCAGCTAGACGCGCCGGGCCGCGACCGCTAGCCAACCTCGCAACAGATTAGAACCGAGGGCTCATGGAAACGACCAAAGGCGGCATTCCGTTTTGGCTGCTGATGCTTGTGGGCTTCGCGGTCGGCCTCGGCGCGGGGCTCTGGGTCAATCTTGGCGTCGGACCCGAGACAGAGTGGGTGCAGACGGTGACGTCGAACGTCACTGGGCCGATTGGTCAGATCTTCCTCGGCCTCCTCTTCATGCTGGTTCTGCCGCTGCTGTTCAGCGCCATCGTCGTTGGCGTGGCTGAAATGGGAGACCTCGGATCACTCGGCCGAGTCGGCTGGAAGACGCTCGGCATGACAGTCGTGATCTCCACAATCGCCGTGCTGATCGGGCTTGGCCTCGTGAACGCGCTGCGGCCGGGCGATGGCGTTGACCAAGCGCTCGCCCAGCAATTGCTGACGGAGTACGCGGAAGGCGCGCAAGGCATCGTCGAGAATGCGCCCGAAGAAGTGAACCTCGGGCAGTTCTTCCTCGATCTGGTGCCGCGCAACGTGTTCGGCGCGGCGGCGAACAACCAAATCCTGCCGTTCATGGTGTTCTCGGTCTTCTTCGGCGTTGGCCTGGTCATGGTGCGCAGCCGCGCAACCGATCAATTGCAGCTCGCCATCACCGGCATTTTCGAAGTGATGATGCGGTTGCTGAAGGTGATCATCAGCCTCGCGCCGATCGCGATCGCTTGCCTGATGTTCAACCTAGCCGCCCTCTTCGGGTGGGATTTGCTGGCGCGGCTGGCGGCGTTTGTCGGCGTCGCGGTTGGGGCGATGGCCCTGCACATGTTCGTGGTTTACCCGATCGTGGTCGCGCTGTTCGCGGGCAAGAACCCGCTGGCGTTCTTCGCACAAGTGCGCGACCCGATGGTTGTGGCGTTCTCGACGGCGTCATCGAACGCCACGCTTCCGATCTCGCTCCGCGCTGCGGAAACTGAGTTGAAGCTGCCGCGCAAGATTTCGCGCTTTGTGCTGACCGTTGGTGCGACGGCGAACCAGAACGGCACCGCCCTCTTCGAAGGCGTGACCGTGCTGTTCCTGGCGCAGTTTTTCGGCATCGATCTGAGCTTGCAACAGCAAGTCGTGGTGATGCTCGTCTGCATCCTCGGCGGCATCGGGACTGCGGGCGTGCCGGCGGGATCGTTGCCGGTGATCGCGATGATCTTGGCGATGGTCGGCGTGCCGGCGGAGGGCATCGGCCTCATCCTCGGCGTCGATCGCTTCCTCGACATGTGCCGGACGACGCTGAACGTGACCGGCGACCTCGTGATCGCGACAGTCGTTTCACGTGGCGAGAAAGATCCGGTGGACGCGCCCGCGGCGCCGCCTGAGCCTGCGGTTAGCTGAGCGCGCGCTTCGCTTTGACCAGGGCCTCGGCCCCACGGTCGAGAGTTTCATCACGCTTGGCGAAGCAGAGGCGCACGACCGCGGGTGAGTTCGGGTTGGCGTAGAAAGCCGAGAACGGGATCGTTGCAACGCCGTGTTCGATAGCGTGGCGCGCAAAGGCTTCGTCGCCCATGGCAATGCCGGAGGCGGCGAGATCGATGCTTAGAAAGTAAGCGCCGCGCACGGGCAGGGTGGCGAACCCCTCCCCTTCGAGCGCTGATTTCAAACGATCGCGCGAACGCTGGAAGCCGGCGCACATCTCGTCGAAATAGGCGGGCGGCTTGCCAAGGCCGTGCAGGACGCCGCGCTGCAAACTTGGCGGCGTCGTGAAGGTTAGGAATTGGTGCGCCTTCGCGAACAGCTCCGTTAGCTCCGGCGCGCCGCAGGCGAAGCCGACCTTCCAGCCGGTGAGCGAGAACATCTTGCCGGCCGAGCCGATCTTCAGCGTTCGATCGCGCAGGGCGCTGAGCATCGAGACGTGCTCGGCGCCGTCGAACAGCAAATGCTCCCAGACTTCGTCGCTTACGCAGATGGAATTGTGCTTGCGGCAAAGCGCAGCAACGAGCTCGATCTCATCGCGGCTCATGACGCTGGCGCTGGGATTGAGCGGCGTGTTGATGACGACGGCACGCGTCTTACTTGTAAACGCCGCTTCGATTCTCGCGCGCTCAAAACGCCAATGCGGCGGCTCAAGCCGGACGATGCGCGGCACGCCGCCTGCCCTCCTCACCATCGGCAAGTACGCATCATAGAGCGGCTCAAAGAGCACGACCTCATCGCCAGGTTCGATGAACGCGAGCAACGCAGCGGCGATGGCTTCGGTGGCGCCGCTAGTGATCGTCACTTCGCGCGGCCAATCGAGATCGAGGCCGTGATGCGCGTTGTAGTGCGCCGCGACCGCCTCGCGCAGCGCGGGCAGGCCGCGCATTGACGGATATTGGTTGGACCCTTCGAGCGTTGCGCGCGCGGCGGCTTCGAGGATGTCGCGCGGGCCGTCGTCCTCCGGAAACCCCTGCCCCAGATTCACCGCGCCCTTCTCCGACGCCAAGCGCGACATGAGTTCGAACACCGTGGTGCCGAGCGAAGCGTAAGTGCTGTTCATCGCAAAGAGTCCGGCCGCTGGCGGCGCGTGCATCCAAAGCGCCTCCGGCCAGCGTCCTCCCATGCGGAGGCAATGGATGAAACACTTAATTCTCGCGGCAGCGGTGACGCTGGCCGCTATCGCACCTGCTACGGCGCAGAACCGCCCGTTCGACCCGCGCGAATATCAGGGGCGGCACGTCGGGCAGCCGACGCAGATCCTCGTTATTGGCACGCTTCATCTCAGCGGTACGCCAGACACGTTCGATCCCGCCGTGCTTGAGCCGCTGCTCGAGCGGCTTGAGGCGTTCCGGCCAGACGCGATCGCCATCGAGGCGTTGCCGGGTCGCGCAATCGACCAGTTGTGGGAATGGCGCGAGAGCTATCCTGGCGCAGCACAAACCTACGGCGGACGCTCGATGGCGTTGGCTGGCATCACGCGCGGGCTACTGGGGATGGACACGGCGCAAGCGGACGCGGAAATCCGCCGGACGCTTGCAAATTGGCCCGCTTCCCCGACACCAGCGCAAAGGCGCCGTCTTGCTGCGCTGTTTGTTGCGGCAGGCGATCCTTCGTCAGCACTGGTGCAGTGGTGGCGCCTCGATCCAAGTGAGCGGATCGCCGACGACAACGTACCGCGCTTGTTGGCCGAGCAACTGCAAACCTACGACACTGCCGCTCGGCGCAACGAAAATCATCTGATTGCATCTCGCCTCGCCGTTCGTCTTGGTCATGAGCGCGTGTATCCGACCGACGATCAGAGCGACGACGTCGTGCCAAACTTCGAGCAGGATATGACCGCCTTCATGGAGGAGCCGTGGCTACAACGGCTGCTGGAAGAGCCTGCTTTTAGGGCCCTGCAACAAGCAGGCGAGCACGTGTCGACACCCGAGGAAACGCTCGCGACTTATCGGATGCTCAATGGCTGGGCCGCCGGCCGAACCGACGCGAACGGCCAATGGCTGAACATGATCAACCGCGCCAGCCCGAACAACATTGGTCGCGCTCGCGTTGCGGCGTGGGAAACACGCAACCTCCGGCAGATCGCCAATATCCGCGAGGTGTCCGCGCGGTATCCCGGCGGGCGCATCCTCGTCATCGTCGGATCAGCGCATAAGCCTTGGTTTGACGCGTATTTATCGATGATGAGCGACGTCGAAGTGGTCGATGCCGCGCGGGTACTGCGTTAGCACTACCACGTATGGTGGCGTGGCAGATGGCACACTGTGAGCATCCAAGTGTTCGGAAGCGGACGATTTAACTTTCGCGTCCGTCATGAAGCTGCAAGTGTCCGCGCCGGTGCCGGGGGGCACTTCGCTTGGCTAGCACAAGCGCGAACGGCTCTTCCGCGAGGAAGAGCCGTTTTCGTTTCTAGAAGCCGCCGCGCAGACGGCGGATGACGTCGTCCAATTGCTCGAGCGTCTTGTAGGAGATCTTCACCTCCCCTGCGCCGGCCTTGTCGCTGATCGTGACGTCGAGACCAAGCGCGTTAGAGAGCGATTGCTCCAGCGCGCGCGTGTCGGCGCTCTTGCCTTCGGCCGATGAGCCGCCCGGCGTGACGCGCGGGCCGTGCTTCTCGTCCTTGGCAATCTGAGCCAGGCGCTCGATGTCGCGAACGTTGAGACCTTCTTGAATCGCGCGCTGCGCCAAGCCGCGCGGATCCGGGGCCGTCAGAATGGCGCGGGCGTGACCTGAGCTGAGGCGGCCATCGCGCACCATCTCTTGCAGATCGTCCGGCAGCTGCAGCAGGCGCAGCATGTTGGCGATATGCGGACGCGACTTGCCGACAGCGTCAGCAATCTCTTGTTGCGTGCGGCCGAAGCGATCGATCAGCGCTTGGAAACCTTGCGCTTCTTCGATCGGGTTCAGGTCCATACGCTGGACGTTTTCGACGATCGCGATCTCGAGCACTTCAACTTCGTTGAGCTCGCGGATCACCGCCGGAATGCTGTGCAGGCCAGCGCGTTGCGCGGCGCGCCAACGGCGCTCACCGGCGACGATCTCGTATTTGCCGTCAGCAATCGGGCGAACCAGGATCGGCTGCAGGATGCCGTGCGTCTTGATCGACGACGCGAGATCGCTGAGCTCGGCTTCGTCGAAATGCTTACGCGGCTGTTGCGGATTGCGCTGCACCAGTTCGATCGGGATCGAACGCGGGCCAGCCGATTCAGCCGCAGCTTGCGTCTGCGCGGGAGCAGACGGCGCCGGCGCGGCAGCGACCGGCGGCGCAACAGGTTCATTGGTCGGCGCCGGCGTCGGCGCAGCTTGCGTGATCGGCAGCTCGAACACATTGCGCGGCGGCTCGATCGGCGCGCGCGGTTGTTCAGGTTGCGGCGCCGCTTGGCCGAACACGTTGTTCGCGGGCTTCGGCGTTTCGGTCTTCACCGGCTCGCCCAGCAGAGCGGAGAGGCCTCGGCCCAACCCTCGCGGTCTCATCTCGCTCATTTTAGCCCTCGTCTTTGAACCGACCCGATTCGGTATGCTTAAGAATTTGATGGGCAAACCTTGCCCATGGGTAAAAATTTCCGGCCCTTAACTAGGCCGCGTTCAGCATCCGCTCCCGTTCGATCATCTCTTTGGCAAGCTTGATGTAGGCTTTGCTGCCAGTGGCGTTCTGATCGTAGATGATCGCCGGCAGGCCGTGAGACGGCGCCTCAGAGATACGAACGTTCCGCGGGATGACGGTCTCATAGACCTTATCCGGGAAGTGCGCCCTCACCTCTTGCGCAACCTGATCGCTAAGCGTCGTGCGCTTATCGTACATCGTCAGCACGACGCCTTGGATGTCGAGCGCCGGATTGAGGTTCACCTTCACCGCGTTGATGGTCGCAACCAATTGCGCGAGACCTTCGAGCGCGAAGTATTCTGTCTGCAGCGGCACCAGCACGCCATCAGCAGCAGTAAGCGCATTGACCGTCAAAACGTTCAATGACGGCGGGCAATCGATGAGAATGTAATCGATGCCGAGCGTCGATTCCGCGCGGAATTTCTCGATCGCATTGCGCAGGAAAAACTGCGGCTGCGCTTCGCCCATCAGTTCGCCTTCAACGCCCGACAGACGCGCGTCGCCCGGCGTGATGTACAAGTTGGGGACCTTCGTCGGCAGCACAGCTTTCGACAGCTGCAGCTGACCAACGAGCACGTCGTAGCTCGTCACGTTGCGATCGTGCGGATGGATATCGAGACCGGTCGAGGCGTTGCCTTGCGGGTCGGTGTCGAAGATCAGGACGCCCTTGCCGGCGGCCGCCAGCGCGGTGCCGAGATTGATCGCGGTCGTCGTCTTGCCCACGCCACCCTTCTGGTTGGCGATCGCCAAAGTACGCATGGTCCCCGTCTCCTTATCGGAGGCTCAGGAACGCGCGCGCTTTGTTATGCGAACAATGCGGCCGCGCGGATCGCTGAGGCTCTCCAGCACGTCTGCCTGGTACGCCCCACCTTTTAGGACGTTAGATGCGGCGGCCAGCTCGGCGTCTAAGTCAGCGCCTTTATGGAAGAGCCCTTGCGCCCCGCGATCTAGAATCGGCTTCGCATAGGGTATGAGTCGGTTCAAGGGAGCCAAAGCACGGGCGGTAACCACGTCGTACGGCCCTTCACCCGCCCCGAAATCCTCGATCCGCTGGTTGAACACCTTGATCGGCAACCCCGCGTCCTCGCCCACGGCGCGGAGAAAAGCGGCTTTCTTTCCAGTGGATTCCACCATGTGGACGACGGTATCGGGCCGATCCGCCACGAAGGCGGCGACCACCAGAGCCGGGAAGCCGGCGCCGGAACCGAGGTCCACCCACCTTTTCGCCTGTGAGGCGAATTTAATGAGCTGGGCGCTGTCCAGGGCGTGCCGGGACCAGAAAAGGTCGAGCTCCTTGGGGCCGACCAGGTTCATCCGCTCCGACCACTCGCCTAATAGGCGAAGATGGATCTCCAACCGGGCGATTGTTTCACGGGGAACGGTGAAACCCAGATCCCGCTGGAACTCGTCGGGTCCGTAGCTCACGAATCCAGCCCTTGCTGGCGGCGGAAGCTGCCCTCGTCCCAGTAGCCACGCTGGAAAACGATCTGACCGCCGATGACCTGGAAGAAGCCGCAACCGCGGAGGCCCTTGGGATCACGCCACTCCAGGATCGCCCAATCGCCATCCTCGAAGAGGTTGTCCTTGATACAGACCATCTCGGCATGCCCGAACTCGCGCTCGAACATGGCCCGGATAGCCTCCTTCCCGACCATCGGGTCCCACATGACTTGGTGGTTGGTGGCGTCCTCCGCATAAAGCGCCGCAAGCGCCTCAACGTCCGCTCGATTGAACGCTTCGATCCAAGCTTCGACGACCTGACGCGGGTTCACGGATGCGGCCCTGCTCCGCCGTAGGTGGCGGCGAGATAGCGGGTGATCGGCTTGGGTTCATCGAGGAAGTAGCGGCCCTCGAATTCCTTGGCTTCAGGCGGGCGCGCTGCGCCATCGGCGAGCACGAGCACCGGCATCGATTGGTTCTCTTCGCCGATCAGATTGATGATCTCGCGGCGCGGGCGCGGAAACTCGCTGCGCTTCACATCGATGCGATTGGCCCAGTGCGGATTGGCCAGCAGCGCGCCTTCCATGGTCGCACACGACGTGCAGAACCACGTGCCATCCATCGCGGCGTCTTCGAACGGCGCCCGCAGAATGAAAAGCGTATCGCGGCTCAAGCTCATGCACGTTTCCTTTGTTCGCGCTTCACATGCGCCAGCAATGCCGTGAGCGCGCCGGGCGTCACACCTTCGATGCGCGAGGCTTGGCCGAGCGTCACTGGACGCGCGTTGCTGAGCTTCTCGCGCACTTCGTTAGAGAGACCGCCGACGGCGGCGTAGTCGAGATCGGGTGAGATGCGCAGATCCTCGTCGCGCTTGAAGGCTTCGACATCGAGCGCCTGGCGTTCGAGATAGCCCGAATACATCGCGTCGATCTCAAGCTGCTCGCGCGCTTGGCGGCTGAGCGCATTGAGCTCCGGCCAGATGCCGGCGAGCTGATCGAAGCTGATCGAGGGATACGCGAGCAGCGCCAACACATCGCGGCGCACGCCATCCTGATTGACTTTGAGGCCGTGCGCTTGCGCCTGTGCGGGCGTCAATTCGAGCGCATGCGCCAGGTCGCGCGCCGCTTCGATTTCCTGGATTTTATCAGCGAATTTGCGCGTGCGTTCTGAACCCACACAACCAAGTTCAATGCCCTTCGGCGTGAGGCGTTGGTCGGCGTTATCCGCGCGGAGGCTTAAGCGATACTCGGCGCGAGACGTGAACATGCGATAGGGCTCGGTGACGCCGCGCGTGACGAGGTCATCGATCATCACGCCGATGTACCCTTCAGCCCGCGTCACCTCGAACGGCCCTGCTCCAGACGCTGCACGCGCCGCGTTGAGACCGGCGACCAGGCCCTGTGCAGCGGCCTCTTCGTAGCCGGTCGTGCCATTGATCTGACCGGCGAGATAGAGGCCGCGAATGCGCTTGGTCTCCAGCGTCGGCATCAGCTCGCGCGGATCGACGTAATCGTACTCGATCGCATAGGCGTGGCGTTTGATGACGACGTTCTCGAGCCCCGGGATCGTGCGGATGAAGCGATCCTGCACGTCCTCCGGCAGCGAGGTGCTGATGCCGTTCGGATAGACGGTGTCGTCGTCCAGGCCTTCGGGTTCGAGGAAAATCTGGTGCGCGTTCTTCTCGGCGAAGCGCACGACCTTGTCTTCGATCGATGGGCAATAGCGCGGCCCCCGCCCGCTGATCGCGCCGGAATAGACGGCGCTCTTCGAGAGCGAATCTTCGATGATCTTGTGCGTTTCCGCCGTCGTGTAAGTCACGCCGCAGGCGACCTGCGGGTTGGTGATCTTCTCAGTCAGGAACGAGAACGGCGACGGCTCATCGTCTGCGTATTGCTTCTCCAGCGACGCCCAATCGATGGAGCTGGATTGGAGGCGCGCCGGCGTGCCGGTCTTGAGCCGCCCCATCGCGAAACCCGCGCCATACAAGCGATCCGAGAGTCCAATGGCCGGCGCTTCGCCGTGGCGGCCGGCGGGGATGCGCTTGTCGCCAATGTGGATGACGCCCTTCAGGAACGTGCCGGTCGTGAGGACGATGCGCGGGGCGCGAAACTCCTCGCCGCTAGAAGTCCGGACGCCAACCACCTCTTCCGTCATCCCGGGCGAGCGGAGCGAGACCCGGGACCCAGGGGCCAATAACGGATCGGTTGCTCCTGGATCCCGGATGCCGCTGCGCGGCTCCGGGATGACGGAGGTGATGAGGTCTTCAACGGCCGCCGCCGCGATCGTGAGGTTGGCCTGCCCCGCCAGCGCAGCCTGCATGGCTTCCCGATAGAGTTTGCGGTCGGATTGGGCCCGAGGCCCGCGCACCGCTGGGCCCTTGGAGCGGTTGAGCAGCCGGAACTGGATGCCGGCGGCGTCGGCCGCGCGGCCCATGACGCCATCCAGCGCATCGATCTCGCGGACGAGGTGGCCCTTCCCGAGGCCGCCAATAGCCGGGTTGCAGCTCATCTCGCCGATGGTCTCGAGCTTGTGGGTCAGCAGCAGCGTGCGCGCGCCCAGACGCGCGGAAGCCGCCGCAGCCTCGCAGCCAGCATGGCCACCGCCGATGACGATGACGTCGAAGGAACGCTCAGAACTCATGTGCCGGGGCTTCATATAGGAGCGAGTTTGCCGCGTCACTTGCTCACACTCACACCCATTCCCGGGGCGATGCGGAGCATCGAGTCCGGGACCCATAACCGCGCTTGTTCGACGTTTGCACGCCGCCCTTCAACATGCGTGTTTATGGGTCCCGGACTGCGCTTCGCGCATCCGGGAATGGGTGAGAGGGCGCACCCACGCTTCACGTGCAACCCGCTAATTTCGGTTCACCAGTTTCGCGTGAAACGCCGCATTCCATGCGGGTTTTGGAGCGATTTCATTTGCCGATGCAGAAGCTCGAAAAGATCTCGCCGAGCAGATCCTCGACATCTATGCGCCCTGTCAAACGCCCGATCTGATCCGCCGCGACGCGCACATCTTCCGCCGCCAATTCAGGGCCAACATCGAGCGCGGGAATCGCACGCAGAAGCGCCGCCCGCGCCTCTTCCACCAAGCGCCGATGCCGCGCCCGCGTGAGCACCGGCGCCTCCTCGCGGCCGAGCGCATCGGCGACACGCGAGGCGATCAGCGCTTCCAGTTCGGGGATGCCTTGGCCGGTCTTGGTCGAGATCGTGAGGTCTCCGCTAGCGCCCGCGAGGTCGGCCTTCGACTTCACCACCAGGTCGCCTTCGCCCAGCGCGGTCAGCAGCGCCGGCACGGTGGCGTTGTTGGCCTCGACCAGCACGATGCGCAGATCGGCCTCCTCGGCCCGCGCCAGCGCTCTGCGGATGCCTTCGGCTTCAACGGCGTCGGCCGCTTCCCGCAGACCCGCCGTGTCAGCAATCCAGACCGGGAAGCCGGCCATGACGCGGCGCGTCTCGACGATGTCCCGCGTGGTGCCTGGGATGTCACTGACGATGGCCGCCTCGCGCTGAGCCAGGGCGTTCAGCAAGCTCGACTTGCCGACGTTAGGTTCGCCCAGGATGGCGATCCGGTAGCCGTCCCGGATGCGCTCGCCGCGGTGGGCGTCGTCCAGGTGGTGGACCATGTCGTCGGCCAGCGCCTGCAGGATCGGCCCGGCTCGCTGCGCCAGCGCGCCTGGGAGGTCCTCGTCCGGGAAATCGATCTCGGCTTCTATCAGCGCCGCCGCCTCGATCAGGCGGCCCCTCCAACCCTCATAGACCGCGCTCAAAGCCCCGCGCCGCTGGCGGAGAGCTTGGCGGCGCTGGCCCTCGGTTTCGGCGTCCACGAGGTCGGCCAGGCCCTCGGCTTCGGCCAGGTCGAGCTTGCCGTTCTCGAAGGCGCGGCGGGTGTATTCGCCAGGCTCCGCAGGCCGCACGCCAGGCTGGCTCAGGGCCGCATCCACGACCGCCGCGATGACCGCCGGGCCGCCATGGATGTGCAGTTCGACGACGTCTTCGCCGGTGAAGCTGTGGGGTCCGGGAAACCAGAGCGCCAGGCCGTCATCGAGCGAAACGCCGGTGCGCGGATCGCAGAACGCCTCGCGGGTCGCCATGCGCGGCTTGGGCAGATCGCGGGCCGTTAGCGCGCTCAACGTGGGGCCAGCGGCTGGTCCGGAGAGCCGGATCACCGCGACGCCGGCGCGGCCAGCGCCAGTCGCGAGCGCGACGATGGTCTCCGGTTTCATGTGAAAACGCCTAAAGCCGGTTAGGGCTTTTCACGTGGAGCAGCCGCGCCCGCGGCCATGCTCGCGCCCGAGGTCATCAGCTTCACGAAGGCGTCCTGCGCCTGCGTGCCGACGCTCATCCACGAGCTCATCATCGACTCGCCGCTCATCAGCGCGAGGTTCTTTTCCATGCGCTTGCTCATCTCGGCGACAAGCGCCTCGTTGATCGGCGTGACATCAGGCAGGCCCATGAAGCGGCGGGCTTCCTCGGGGCTGCACTCCACATTGACGGTGAACTTCATGGTTTAGGTTCCTGGCCAATTCCTTCGCGCAGGTTGCGCATGGGCGGTCTATAACGCGCCCAAAGCCAAGGAGCGAGCTATGGGTGATTGGGTTGAAGTCCAGGGTCCGGACGGGGCGTTCAAGGCGTACGTCGCGCGGCCATCGGGAACGCCCAAGGGCGCGGTGGTGGCGATCCAGGAGATCTTCGGCGTCAACGCGGTGATGCGCGGCAAGGCCGATTGGCTGGCGCGTGAGGGCTTCCTGGCGGTGTCGCCGGATCTCTTTTGGCGGATCAAGCCCGGCATCGATCTCACCGATCAGAGCGAAGCTGAGTGGAAGCAGGCGCTCGACTACATGAACCAGCTCGACAAAAACGCCAGCGTTCGCGACGTGCAGGCGACGCTGACGTGGGCGCGCGGCCAAGGCGTCGGCAAAGCCGGTGCGCTGGGCTATTGCATGGGCGGGTATATCGCGTTCCTGGCGGCGTGCCGGACGGATACGGACGCGACGGTCTGCTACCACGGCGGCGGCATCCACACGGCGCTCGGCGAAGCCGGCGGCATCAAGAACCCGGTCATGCTCCACAACCCGATGAAGGACGGCTTCATCCCAGTAGAAGCGCTCAACACGATCCGCGAGACGCTGAAGAGCAGTCCGCTCGTCACCGTGTGCGAGTACGCCGAGCAGGATCATGCGTTCACCCGCGAAGGCGGCGCGCACTACGACGAAGCTGCGAAGCAACTCGCAGACGGGCGCACGATCGAGTTCTTGAACAAGGCGCTCGCATGAAGCGGGCGCTGTTGATCGCGTTGGCGTTGGCGCTGGCGGGTTGCGAGGCTGAAGAAGTCTTCGGCGTACGGGTGCCGACGGCGGAACGCGTTGGTCAAGCCGCGCCGGGCGACCTCGTGGCGTACTTTGATTGCTTGCGCGAGCGCGAGGCCACCGCGATCTCCGCACATCGCGGCGGGCCAGGGCCCGGCTTTGCCGAGAACGCGATCCCCACGTTCGAGAACACGCTGCGCGTTGCTCCCGGCGCTTTCATCGAGGTCGATGTCTCGCAGACGGCAGACGATGTCTTGGTGCTGATGCACGACGATCGCGCTGAACGGACGACAACAGGCTCCGGCGCCATCCGCGAACTCGACATGGCGCAACTGCTGGCGTTCCAACTTGAAGACGAAGATGGCCAGCGCGTCGATGCGCGCGTGCCGACGTTGGCGGAAGCGCTTGAATGGGCCGACGGCAGGACGGTGCTTGAGCTCGATGTGAAGCGGGGTGTTTCCTACGAGGACGTCGCGCGCGAGGTCGAGGCGGCGGGCGCAATGGGCCGAGTGATGTTCGTCACCTACAGTGTCGACGGCGCCTCCCGGCTAGCACGCGTGGCGCCGCGCGCGATGATCTACACAACGATCCGAAGTGAGCGCGATCTCGACACACTGCAGCAACGCGGCGTCGACCCCAGCCGCGTGGTGGCCTGGCTGGGCGACGAAGAGTTCAGTGAGGATCTGATCGAGGCGCTTGCTGCACGCGGAGTGGAGTCGCGCGCCGGGATGTTCCGCCGCGGCGCGCCCTTTGCTGACGCTTCGCACACGGGGCTGGCCAGCGTCGCCGTGAATGACCCCGCCGCAGCTTTCGCCGAGATTGATCGCGTCGATGGCGCTGACGGGTTCGCGGCGCTCCAATGCGCCCGATGACGGGAGCGGGGCGGATGCCTATGTCGGTGTCCAGATTGGAGCGTTCCCATGAAAGCCGTACGCATCGCCGCCAATGGCGGACCGGACGTCATCACCCTCGCCGATGTCGAAACGCGTGAGCCGGGCGCCGGCGAAGTGCGCGTGAAGCACCACGCGATCGGCGTGAACTTCATCGACACGTATCAACGCTCGGGCCTCTACAAGATCGCGCTGCCAAGTCCGCTTGGGCTTGAGGCGGCGGGTGTTGTCGAAGCAATCGGCGAAGGCGTGACGCGCTTCAAGGCCGGTGATCGCATCGCCTATGCGAGCGGCCCGCTTGGCGCCTACGCGGAAGCGAACGTCGTCAAAGAGGCGCAAGCTGTGAAGCTGACGGACGCAATTCCTTTCGACATCGCAGCCGCCTCTTTGCTCAAAGGCATGACTGCGCGTTTTCTTTTGCGTAAGACGTTTCGCGTGGAACGCGGGCATGACGTCGTGATCCATGCAGCCGCCGGCGGTGTTGGTCAGATCGCTGTGCAATGGGCAAAGCATCTCGGCGCCAATGTCATCGCTGTTGTCGGCAGCGATGCGAAGGCAGAGATCGCGAAATCACTCGGCGCCGATCACACCATCATCACGGCACGCGAAGACCTCGCAAAGCGCGTGCGCGAGATCACCGGCGTTGGCGCACATGTTGTGTACGACAGCGTCGGCAAGGACACGTTCCTCGCATCGATCGATAGCTTGCGTCCGCTCGGCATGATGGTCTCATTCGGCAACGCGTCCGGCCCGCCGCCGGACATCAATCCGCTGCTGCTTTCGCAAAAGGGCTCGCTGTTTCTCACGCGGCCGACGATGTTCAGCTACACGGCGACTGTCGAGCAATTGGATGAGACAGCAGCTGATCTCTTCGACGTTATCGCGAAGGGCGCGGTGAAGATCGCAGCGCCGACGCGCTACGCGCTTGCTGATGCTGCGCAGGCGCATCGCGATTTGGAAGCGCGGAAGACGACGGGAAGCTTGGTGCTGACGCCGTAGCTTGGAGCGCCGGCGCCCTCGCCGGCATGCGGCGCTCAATTTCACGCGCTGGTATTTGTTCGATCGACCGTATGCCGGCGAGGGCGCCGGCGCTCCACACTAAATCACTTCACCGCAGCGGCGCGCTGGAAGGCGGGACGTTGCCAGAGATTGTCGACGTACGCGCGCACAGGCGCGGGGATATCGGCTTCGATGCCGGCGAACTTCGCGCCCGTGACGATGTAGGACACCGAGATGTCCGCAGCCGTGAAGCGATCGGCGGCGATGTAGGGTTTGCCGTCCAAGCACGTGCCGACGAACTCGAGCCGCTTCAGGATCGCGGTCTTCAGATAGCCCGCGGTCCAGTTCGTCTTCTGATCGTCTGGCGCCATGAAGCGCGTGGCGACGAGGGGATTGCCGTAGGCCGCGACGCCCGCTTCGCCGAACAGCAGGAACTGCAGGTAGCTCGCATAGCCCGGCTCGTTCGGTTTCACTTCGAGATCGGTCGGGCCGTACTTCGCCATGATGTAGATCATCATCGCGACGGACTCGATCATGCGCACGTCGCCGTCTTGCATCGCCGGCACCGTGCGCAGTGGATTGATCGCTTTGAATTCGTCGCTTGGTTTGAAGAACGACGCTTCCGCCGTCTCGTAGGGCACGCCCATTTCTTCGCAGAGCCAAAGCACGCGCAGCGAGCGTGCGCCTTGCGAGTGATAGACTTTCAGCATGAGCGTCCCTCCGTTGCCGCGCCCATAGCATCTCGCGGGGAGAGCGCAAAATGAAAGAGGCGCGACTTGCGCCGCGCCTCTCAAACTCACCGCTATCGGGTGACGTTACGTATTCATCGACTGGAAGAAGTCGTCGTTGTTCTTCGAGCCTTTGAGCTTATCGAGCAGGAACTCGATCGCGTCCTGCGTGCCCATCGGGCTGAGGATGCGGCGGAGCACGTACATCTTCTGCAGGTGCTCCTTCGGCGTGATGAGTTCGTCCTTACGCGTGCCGGACTTGAGCACGTCGATGGCCGGGAAGATGCGGCGGTCCGCGACCTTGCGGTCGAGCTGAAGTTCGCTGTTACCCGTGCCCTTGAACTCTTCGAAAATGACTTCGTCCATGCGCGAGCCGGTATCGATGAGCGCCGTCGCGATGATGGTGAGCGAGCCGCCTTCTTCGAGATTACGCGCGGCGCCGAAGAAGCGCTTCGGACGTTGCAGTGCGTTGGCGTCGACACCGCCCGTCAGCACCTTGCCCGAGGAGGGCACAACGGTGTTGTAGGCGCGGCCGAGACGCGTGACGGAGTCGAGCAGGATCACAACATCCTTGCCGTGCTCGGCCAGGCGCTTCGCCTTCTCGATCACCATTTCCGCAACCGCGACGTGGCGCGTGGCCGGCTCGTCGAACGTGGAGGCGACAACTTCGCCCTTCACGCTGCGCTGCATGTCGGTGACTTCTTCCGGACGTTCGTCGATCAACAGAACGATCAGGAACACTTCCGGGTGGTTCGCTTCAATCGCCTTGGCGATGTTCTGCATGATGACGGTTTTACCCGTCCGCGGCTGCGCGACGATCAGCGAGCGCTGGCCTTTGCCGATCGGCGCGACGATGTCGATGATGCGGCCGGTTTTGTCTTTGATGGTCGGGTCGTCGAGTTCCATCTTCAGACGCTCAGTCGGGTAGAGCGGCGTCAGATTGTCGAAGTGGACCTTGTGGCGAACCTTCTCAGGATCTTCGAAATTGACTGAGTTGACCTTCGTCAGCGCGAAATAACGCTCGCCATCTTTCGGCGACTTGATCTGACCTTCGACGGTGTCGCCGGTGCGCAGACCGAATTTACGGATCTGCTGCGGCGAAACGTAAATGTCGTCCGGGCCGGAGAGATAGTTGGATTGCGGAGAGCGGAGGAAGCCGAAGCCGTCGGGCAAAATCTCGACAACGCCGGCGCCGCCGATCTCAACGCCGCGCTCGGCCATCTGCTTCAAGATGGCGAAGTACATGTCCTGCGTGCGCAGCGTGTTGGCGCCCTCGATCTCAAGGGACTCCGCCAGCTCCAGGATTTCGGCCGGCGCTTTGCGCTTCAGCTCCTGGAGGGTGAGCGAGGTGAGCTCTTCGAGTGCTTGTGTTTCAGTCATGGGGATAGTCTCGGGGATTGTCCCCCAGAACCCAGGCGCACTTAGGGCGCGGGGAGGGACATCGGATGGAAGGAAAAACCGGCGGATAGGAGAAGTTGGCTTGCGCCGCCGTCGCGAGCATGCCGAAGCACGCAAGGACAGCCACACCACACCGCGCGGGGAGCGTCAAGCTGCTGAACGCTTTGAGCGTCTGTTACGGTTCCAGTGTCGCCAGAAGAACCACTGCGATGGCCACGAGGAACGGGACCTCGCTCATCAGCCGCCAATAGCGTTCGGAGTGCCGCCGTTGCCCTGCGGCAAGCTTGCGACCCTCTGCAGATAGGAAGCCGTGGTAGCCCGACAAGCCTAACACAAGGATAAGTTTGCCCCAGAACCAGTGTGGGACGGCGGCGACCAAGTCCGGAAACGGGCGCGCCCAATCGGAAACCAGGAACGTCGCGAACAGGAAGATACCGAACGCCCAGGCAAGGATCAGGCTCGGCGTCAGGATGATCATGCGCAGATTGCGTGATGCTTTGAGCATGGTTTGCTCAAGCTCGCCGCCCGGCTGCGACGAGGTGATGTAGGCGTAGAAGCGTGGCAGCATCAGCAAACCCGCCACCCACGCGATCACCGCAATGATGTGCAGGCCGCGGGCGAGATCGTAGCCAATCACATGTTGCATCAAGCACCGCCCCGTTGTGCGCAAAGTCCGTGCGCGGCAGGGCAGAGCCTGCCGCCGGTTTCCGACTGCACCTTACCCGGTGCGCCGAGCGCCCGCTCCACCAAATCCGCCAGCGCGTCGATGAAGCGCGGGTGCGCGCCGAGCGCCGACGCGCGCGCGTAGAACGGCAGGTGCAAGCGCTTCGCAAGATGCCCGTACTCGATGTCGAGTTCGACCAGCGTTTCGACATGCTCAGAAACAAACGCGATGGGGGAGACGATGACGCCCACGCCATCCGCGCCGGCTCTGTGAAGTTCTTCTTCCGTTGAAGGCCCGATCCATTTCATCGGTCCGACGCGCGACTGGTAGCAGATGCGATGTTCCCACTCTTGCGGCAGCAGCTTCCGCACCGCGGCGACGCTCTGCTCGACTTGCCACTGATAAGGATCGCCGCGATCGACCACGCGCTGCGGCAAGCCGTGCGCGGAGAAAAGCACACGCGGATTCGCCGGCGATCCTGCATTGCGCCACGCGGTCATGATCCGATCAGCGTGCGCTTCCGCGAACGCGCCGCCGGCTGGATAGCAACAGATCGTTGAGGCCGGCAGGTCGCATATATCGTTGAACGCCTTCACCGATGATGCCGTCGTCGTCGTGGAGAATTGCGGATAGAGCGGCAGCAGGATGGCGTCGGTCGCGTGCCAATCGAGCGCTTGTTCGGCGGCCTCTATGACCCACGGCTTCCAGTAGCGCATCGCCGGAAAGCACTTGAACGTCACGTTCGGAATGCGCTTGGCGATTGCCGCTTCAAGCGCCTCAGCTTGTTTTATAGTTTCCGGCACGATCGGCGAGCCGCCGCCCATCAGCGCGTAATTAGCCTTCGCAAGCTTCTCGCGCGATCCGGAGATCAGCTTCGCTAGGAAATAGCGAAACGGTTGCGGCAGACCGATAATGGCTTGGTCATTGAACAGATTGAACAGGAACGGCTTCACCGCGTTCTGATTGTCCGGACCACCAAGATTGAAAAGCAGGATCGCCACGCGGCGTGATGTCATCACGCGCAGGTCCGGCCCTTCATCCGTTTCAGGGGAGGGCGTGTTTTCCATTGGCACGGCGCTCATACGCCGCCTTTCACCACTTGGATCAGCCGCGCCATGTTTTCCGGCGTCGCGTCTGGCGTGATGCCGTGGCCAAGATTGAAAATGTGCGGCGTGTCTTTGAATACTGCGATCACATCGCGCGCCGCCCGCTCCAATGCTTCACCACCAACAACAAGCGCCAGCGGATCGAGATTGCCTTGCAGCGGCATGCCCTTCGGCGCCGCTTCAATCGCACGCGCCGCCGGCGTTTGCGTATCGATGCCAAGCGCGGTCACGCCTGTTTCATGCGCATAGGTGCCGAGCTGTGCGCCCGATCCGCGCGGGAAGCCAATGATCGGAACGGTAACGCCAAGCTCCCGCACGCGCGCCACCAGCCTTTGCGTCGGCCCAATGATCACGCGCTTGAACTGCGCAGGGGAAAGTCCCTCAGACCAGCTTTCGAAAATCTGCACGCAATCGGCGCCGGCCTTTACCTGCGCCGCCAAATGCTGCGCGCTCATCTCAACCAGCGTCGTCAGCAACGCATCGACATCGCCTGGCCGCTCATAGATCGCGCGCCGGGCCTGATCCTTATCGCCGCCTTTGCCCTGCAGCATGTAGGTCGCGACAGTCCAAGGCCCGCCACAGAAACCAATCAGTGCGATGTTTTTCGGGATCGCCGCCTTGATCCGCTCCACCGCTTCGTACACCGGCGCCAATCGTTGCAACCCACGTTGCGGGTCATCGAAGCGCCAACTCTCTTGCTCGATCAGCGGCTCAAGCCGCGGGCCTTCGCCTTCGACGAACCAAACCTTCCGCCCCAACGCGTCGGGCACGACCAAAATGTCAGAGAACAGAATTGCCGCATCGAGCGGGAAGCGCCGCAGCGGCTGCATCACCGCTTCAGTCGCCAGAGCAGGGGAGTAGCAGAAGTCGAGGAAGCTCTTAGCCCGAGTCCTCAGCTCGCGATACTCGGGCAGATAACGTCCCGCCTGACGCATGATCCAAACCGGAGGAGGGTCCAACCTCTCTCCGCTCAGAACCCGAAGCAATCCGGGAACCTCTCCCCGACCAGACATTCGCCTCTTCCCAACTTCTAAATTTGAATCCTGATTAATGAGGACTCGTTGTTGATGCGACTTTGTTTGCGGGACAAGATTCTTGCCCACAGCTTATCCCCTGACTTGCTCCTTTCGCGATGCGACGGAATTGTCTTTTGCCCGAAGGGTTTGAGGGACCTCTGAGTCGCCCGCGATTCCTTCTCGTCCACAATGTCGCGCTGTGAGGAAGGTTTGGAGGAATCGCCCCGGAGGAGAAGTGGAATCCGGGGTCAGGTGGCTGTTCGTTCTCTTTCGCCTGTTATCCGGCGCCTCAGCCAACAGCTTGTCCACAATCCTAACTCGTCTGATATGTGACCCATGGCGCAAGAACGGCTCGGCATCTTCGCGAACTTCCACCTCGTCTCCGACTCGACGGGGGAGACGCTGGCCGGCGTTCTTCGCGCCACCTGTGCCCAGTTCGACAATATCATGCCTGTGGAGCACTCGTATTTCCTGGTGCGTTCCGCCCGCCAGCTGGAGCGGGTGATCACCGAGATCGAGGCCGCGCCCGGCGTCGTGATGTTCACGCTCTCGAACCTGGATCATCGCGCGCAGTTGGAAGAAGCCTGCCGGCAGATGAATATGCCGTGCGTCGCGGTGCTCGATCCGGTGTTGGATATGACCTCGCGGTATCTGGGTGTGGAACTCAACCACCGCGTCGGCAATCCGCGCAAGCTCAACGCGGAGTATTTCAAGCGCATCGATGCGCTCGATTTCGCCATGTACCACGACGACGGCCAGCAGCACGTCGATCTGGCGGACGCGGACGTGATCCTCGTTGGCGTCAGCCGCACGTCGAAGACGCCCACATCCGTTTATCTCGCACACCGCGGTGTGAAGGCGGCGAACGTACCGATGGTGCCAGGTGTGCCGCTGCCGCCGGAAGTGTTCTTGAAGAACGGACCGCTGGTTGTGGGTCTGCTGATCTCCGCCGATCGCCTCATTCACATTCGCCGCAACCGCCTTGCCTCCATGAAAGAGACACGCGCTGGCAGCTATACCGATGAAGACGCCGTGCGCCGCGAAGTGATGGATGCACAGAAACTGTTCGAGCGGGAAGGGTGGCCGACTGTGGACGTGTCGCGCCGTTCGATCGAAGAAACCGCCGCCGCGGTGCTTAATCTCTTGGCGGAGCAGCGCGAGACGTGAGCTTGGTTCTCGCTTCCGGAAGCGCCGCGCGCCGTCACATGCTTGAGGCTGCGGGCTTGGAGTTCACCGTCGACGTTCCGCGCGTGGACGAAGAAGGCGCAAAAGCCAGCTTGCGCGCCGGAGGGCTGAAGCCGCGCGATCAAGCTGATGCGCTGGCGGAACTTAAAGCACTCGGTGTTTCACGCTCGCGGCCGGATTTCGTGATTGGCGCCGATCAGATGCTCGCGATCGGCGGCGATGTTTTCGACAAGCCTAAAGACCTCGCCGAAGCACGCGATCATTTGCTTCGCCTGCGCGGCCAGACTCATGAATTGATAACGGCCGCTGTTGTCGCACGCGAAGGCGCGATCATCTGGCGCCACATCGATACGCCGAAACTGAGGATGCGCGCGTTCAGCGACGCTTTCCTAGAAGACTATCTCGCCCGAGCAGGGGAGCCGGTGCTCCGCTCCGTTGGCGCCTATCAGCTTGAAGGACTAGGCGCGCAATTGTTCGAGCGCGTTGAGGGCGACTACTTTTCAGTGCTCGGTTTGCCGCTGCTGCCGCTGCTCGCTTTCTTGCGTGAACACGGTATTGCGCGGCCATGAACATCACCGCCGCCACCAAGGTCTATGGGATCGTCGGCGATCCAGTCGGCCACTCGCTCTCGCCAGTGATGCAGAATGGCTGGATCGCCGATCACGGCTTGGACGCGATCTATGTAGCGCTGCAGCTGAAGAGCGAAGACCCTGTCACCGCCATCCGCGCGCTCACAGGTTTCGCTGGCTTGAACGTTACGGTGCCGCACAAGGAGGCCGCCGCAAAAGCTGCCGCTCGCAGCGAGACACCAGTCGCGAATGTTCTGCGCCGCGAGGACGACGGAACCTTCTCTGCATTCAACACAGACGGCGCAGGCTTTCTGGACTCGCTAACCGAAGGCGCGCCGGACTGGCGCTCAAAGGTGCGCCGCGTGCTGATCCTCGGCGCGGGCGGCGCGGCGCTGGGTGTCGGCCAAGCGCTGTCGCCATACGTCGATACCATCCACTTCGCCAACCGCACCGCTGAACGCGGCGAGCAAACCGCGGCGGCAATTCCAAATGGCCGCGTCACGCGCTGGGACGATCTCGAACGCGCCTTCGGCCACGCCGATCTCATCGTGCAAACAACGACGCTCGGCATGGCGGATCAGCCTGAAATGGATTGGCCGGTTGCGCTGTGCCGGCCGAACGCAATCATCGCCGACATTGTCTATCGCCCGCTCGAAACACCTTTGCTGGCCGCTGCGCGTGTACGCGGACTTACCGCAATCGACGGCCTCGGCATGCTGATCCACCAGGGCGCGCGTTCGTTTGAGATCTGGTTCGGCATCAAGCCCGACGTCGCGAAAGCGCGGCAGCGCCTGTTGGCGGCGCTCGCATGATCATTGTCGGCCTCACCGGCTCCATCGGCATGGGCAAGTCGACGGTGGCGCAGATGTTCGCGGAGGAGGGTGCGCCAGGCTTCGACTCCGACGCCGCCGTCCACGCGCTCTACGCGCCGGGCGGCGCGGCGGTCGCGCCGGTGGAAGCAGCCTTTCCGGGCGTGACCAAGGACGGCGCCATCGATCGGGTCGCGCTCTCGGCGCGCGTCGTCGGCAACGCTGAAGCCATCAAGCGCCTCGAAGAGATCGTGCATCCGCTGGTCCGCGCCGCGCAGACGCAGTTCCTGCAAGAGCAGCGCGACGTGGGAACAGCAGTCGTTGTGCTCGATATTCCACTGCTGTTTGAAGGCGGCGGCGCCAAGCTGGTGAACAAGACAGTGGTGGTTTCCGCGCCGGCCGACGTGCAACGCGCGCGTGTACTGGCCCGTCCGGGTATGACCGTCGAGAAGTTCGAAGCCATCCTCGCCCGCCAAATGCCGGACGCCGAAAAGCGCGCGCGGGCGGATTTTGTCATTGATACCAGCGGTTCGTTTGACGACGCGCGCGCCCAGGTACGCGCCGTGCTGGACGCGCTGCGCGAACCCATTTAGCGGGGATTCGTGCGCGAAATTCTATTCGATACGGAAACCACCGGCGTCTTCCCCGATCACGGGGACGAGAAGCTGCGCGACCGTATTGTCGAGATCGGCTGCGTCGAGGTGTTCAACCTTGAGCGCACGGGCCGTGAGTACCACGCCTATTTCAATCCGGATCGCGATGTGCCGGAAGAGGTCGTGCGCGTGCACGGTCTGCGCCGCGAGTTCCTGATCAACCACAAAAGGTTCGGCGAGACGGTGCAAGAGCTGATGGAGTTCATCGGCGACGCGCCTCTGGTCGCGCACAACGCCGCGTTCGACCAAGGCTTTTTGAACGCCGAACTGCGCCGCTGCGGCTTGCCGCAACTTGGCGACGAACGCTTCGTCGATACGCTGGCGATCGCGCGCAAGAAGTTTCCCGGCGCCTCGAACTCACTCGATGCATTGGCCAAGCGCTTTCAGCTCGATCGCTACGGCTTCGATCTCGCCGCGCGCAAAGGCGCCGGCGGACACGGCGCTCTAGTCGACTCCCGCATTCTCGCGGAAGTGTACCTCCACCTCAAAGGCGGCCGCGAACAGACGCTTTCCTTCGATGCAGGGGAGGCCGTTTCCGATGATGCGGCAGTGCTGCGCCCGATCGAGCTCACGCGCCGCGCGCCACGCGCCACGCCGCTACCGTCTCGTCTCACCGAGGAAGAGCAAGCCGCTCACGCGGCCTTTATTGAAAAGCTCGGTCCGAACGCGATCTGGCTGAAAGCCAGTTAGCCGTTGCTCGCCGCAGCGAGCGGCACGTCAGCGCGGCTCTCACGTGCGCGCAGCTCTTGATAATAGAGCGGCGTGAAATCGATCGGATTGATCAGAAGCGGCGGGTACCCGCCTTCGCGCGTGATCTCGGCCAGGATCTGCCGGCTGAAAGGGAACAAGAGCCTGGGGCACTCAATCCAGATCATCGGCTCGACGTCATCGGGTCGCACATTCACGAACTGGAACATGCCCGAATAGACGAGGTTAGCCGCGAACATCGGCTGGTCACCGCGCTTGGCCTGCACGTTGATGCAGAGGTCCACCTCGGTGGCTTCGCCGTTATTGATGGGGCGGGATTTAACCTCGACGCCCATATCGATGGTCGGCTGGACGTCATACCCGGAGGTCGCCGCCAGGGCGTTCTGGAATGACAGCTCCTTCACGTATTGCGCCAAAACGCGCAGGTGAGGGGAATCGGGTGGCGGAGCGCCGTCGTTTTGCGTGTTCATTGAGCCAATAACTCGTGCTGGGGGGCCCGAAAAATCGGCGATCAACATGCTGCGGCGATGGGGGCAAAGCAACCACGCTGGCAGAACCTGCCTGTTGGCATTATCTTAAATCAGCGCATACCACCACGCACCGTCTAGGAGCTTAAGTCCGTTGGACCAGAGCATGATCGAAATCCTCGTCTTGGCGTTCATCGCCGGCTTTGTGCTTTTCCGTCTCTACACGACGCTGGGCAAACGCACGGGTGAAGAGCGTCATGAGCCGGCGCCGGCGCAGGGCGAGTTTCCGCGCGGCCCGGCGCCAGCGCCGATGGCGCCGCAGGCTGCGCCAGGTTCGGCGGGCGAGGGCGTGGCCGCGATCGAGCGCGCTGATCCCGATTTCGAAGCTGGCTACTTCTTGCAAGGCGCGCGCGCTGCTTACGAGATGATCATCGGCGCCTTCGCCAAGGGTGATCGCGATGCGCTGCGCGGCCTGCTGACGCCGCGCGTGTTCGACTCCTACGCCGCTGCGATTTCGCAACGCGAACAACAAGGCGGTACAGGCCCCGAGCTGGTGCGCTTGAAGAGCGCCGATATCGTTGAGGCTGAACTGGCTGGCGACACCGCACGCGTCGTTGTGAAGTTCGAAGCTGAACTGGCCGAAGGCGCAGTTGGCGTGCGCGATGCGCGCGAACGCTGGACGTTTGAGCGTAATGTCCGCTCATCTGACCCGAATTGGCTGCTTTCACGCGTTCAGGCGGCGTGAGCAAAAAACAGCGCGATCTCACTGCAGATGAAAAGAAGCTGTGGCGCCGCGTCGCCACTGGCGTGAAGACGCGCCGTCCGCTTCCTGGCGCGGACGATGATGATGCGCGCGAAGAGCCAGCGCCAAAGCGCGCCGCCGCATCTTCTGTGAAACACCCGCCAACGCCGGTTCGCGCCAAGTCCGCACCCGCGCCGCAAAATCGCGGCAACGAAAAGCGCGTGCGGCGCGGCAAGCTTGAGATTGGCGGCAAGCTCGATCTGCATGGGCACACGCAAGACAGCGGCCGCGCGGCGCTTGTGCGTTTTCTGCACGCGGCGCAGGGGCGGGGAGATCGCACAGTTATCGTCATCACCGGCATGGGCCGCGGCGGCGAAGGCGTGTTGAAGCGCAGCTTGCCGGAGTGGCTGGCGCAACGCGATGTTCGCGCCATCGTCTCAGGCTTTGCGCCTGCGCATCGCCAGCACGGCGGCGCCGGCGCGTTTTACGTCTTCCTGAAGCGGGCCGATTGAAACCACCGCTTAACCGAGATCACCAAGCTGTTGACGGAAAACGCCCGTAAGTTACGGAAAAATAGTACATTTTTTAGCAGGCGCTAACCAAACCAGGCCAAGTCTCCTTCGCGCGCGTGCGCTCTACACGCGCCCGGAGAGACGATGAACCTGCGCCTGCCGACGCTTGCTGCCTTCACCCGCCCTCGCGGATTGCAGGCGCGCGCCATTGCGTTCACCGCCGGCTTGATGGCGATCACGGCGGCAATGTCGGCGGCGATCCTGATCTTTGGCGCGCAGACCGAAGGGGAGCGCCAGCAAGTCTCCATCGCGCACGATCTCACCGAGCACTTGGCGTCACGCGCCGGCGATGTCATGGCGCGCGGCAACACGCGCATCCTTGAGATGATGATCCAAGGATCGACGCAGCAGCGCAACGTCCGCAGCATTTCGATCCGAGACGCCAATGGCGGTGTGCTCGCGCAATCCGGCGGCGACGCGCAAGACGCGGTCAACATGGATCAGCTGACGGCGCGTGCGCTCGCAAGCGGTGAGCTGGTCTCGAACCGCAACGATGGCGCGCTCACGGTCGCCGCCCCGATCATCCGCGAAGGCCACGTCATCGGCGTCGCCGTGCGCATGTGGGAGGATGACGCCTACAAGTTCGACGCCGTCCCGTCGCTGACGCCGTTCCTGCTCATCGTCGCCTGCTTGGCGCTCGCTGCAATTCCGCTGACAGCGCACGCCGTCCGCCGCGCCATCGCGCCGCTGGATGAACTGGCGCGCTACGCGGAGAAGGTCGGCGAACAAGGCCAAGCCGCGCCGATCACCATCCGCACCGGTGATGAGTTCGAAACACTCGCGAACGCCTTCAACAACATGACAGGCCGCCTCGACGCTTCGATGCGTCAGGTCCAGGAAATCGCCTTCGTCGATCCCGTAACGCGCCTGCCCAACCAGGATCGTTTCATTCGCGAGGTCGAGTACTACATCCTGCAGAACCAGGGCGGGAAGGGGACGGCGGCGGTCATCGTGATCGAGCTCACGCGCCTGCCGCGCCTGATGCAAACGCTCGATCCGGACGCCGCGCGCGAATTCCTGCGCGTGGTCGCCGATCGCTTCGTTTCGGTGGTGCGCACAGTCGATCGCGTTGTCCGCGTCCGCGCGCAGGGCGATCGACCAGCGATCCCGGCCCGCCTCGGCGCTTCTGAGTTCGGCGTGCTCGCGCCAGACTTGGCCTCGGCATCCGACGCCGCGCGCTTGGCGCAGCACCTCAACGCAGCGCTCGATCAGCCGTTCGACTGGCGCGGTCACAAGTTCACACTCGGCGCATGCTGCGGCGTTTCACTCGCGCCGCGCGACGGCCAAGATGCCGACGCCGCAATCCGCCACGCACGCATGGCGATGGCGGCAGCACACGCGGCGCCCGCACGCGTGAAGGTTTACACGCCGTCGCTCGATCGCGAGGCAGTGGCGCGGCTGACGCTCGAACGTGAAATGCGCGGCGCCTTGGAGCGCAATGAGTTCCGCGCCTATTTCCAACCGAAGATAAATCTGAAGACTGGGCGCATCGAAGCCTGCGAAGCGCTCGCGCGCTGGATCCGACCGGACCGCACCATCATCAGCCCAGGCCGCTTCATTCCTGTGGCTGAAGAGAGCGGCCTAATCGGCGCACTCTCCGATGCGATCATGCGTGAAGCCTGCTGGAAAGCCGCCTCCTGGGCGCGCGCCGGCCAACCGACCAAGGTCGCCGTCAACGTTTCTGCACTGCAATTCCGCAGCGATCGCTTCGCCGAGAATGTGCTGCGCGTTGTTTCACACGCTGGCCTCGCGCCGCAGAACCTCGAGCTTGAGATCACGGAATCGGTCGTCATGGCCGATCCAGATCGCGCGTTGCGCATCATCAAGCCGCTGCGCGAGGCAGGCGTACGCTTGGCGATTGACGATTTCGGTTGCGGTCACTCAAGCCTCGCCGCGCTTTCGAAGCTGCCGTTCGACGTCATCAAGATCGATCAGCAATTCATTCGCGCGTTGGAGCAGGGCGACAAGCAATCCGCGGCCATCATCGAGATGATCCTGGCGCTGGCGCGTACGCTCGACATGGAAATCGTCGCCGAAGGCGTCGAGCGGCGCGAGGATATGGAATTCATGGCCGCGCGCGGCTGCCACTGGATCCAAGGCTTCTTGTTTGGCGCCGCCGTCTCCGCGCCCGAATTTGCCGAACTGCTACGCCGCCAGGCCGGCGATGACGTCAGCGCCGAAGACGCCGCTTGATCGGCGGCCCGCGCTCCGCCACATCAACACCATGACAGATCAGCCAGGGTGGCACGGCACCACCATCGTGTGCGTGCGCAAGGGCAGCAAAGTGGTCATTGCCGGAGACGGGCAAGTCTCCGCCGGGCCGACCATTCTCAAAGGCAACGCGCGCAAGGTGCGCACGCTCGCGAACGGCGCCGTTATCGTCGGCTTCGCCGGCGCGACCGCTGACGCTTTCGCGCTGTTCGAGCGGCTGGAGCAGAAGCTTGAGCGCTTCCCCAGCCAGCTTGCCCGCGCATGCGTCGAATTGGCGAAAGACTGGCGCACCGATCGCGCGCTCCGCCGGCTCGACGCCATGCTGATCGTGGCGGACAAGAACGAGACGCTGCTGCTGACCGGCGCCGGCGACGTGCTGGAGCCAGAACATCAGGTGATCGCGGTGGGCTCAGGCGGCAATTTCGCCTTCGCAGCTGCACGCGCTCTTTATGATTATGTCGACGATCCCGAGGCGATTGCGCGGAAAGCCATGGAGATCGCCGCCCAAATTTGCGTATATACAAACGGTAATCTGACCGTGGAGAAGCTTGATGGCTGATCGTGGCGCATTGGAAGCGGCTGCCGCCGCCGGCGTAATAAAAGCCGAACAGGTGGGACCGCTGCACGATTTTCTGACCTCACGCGCCGCAGGCGTCACTGCTGCACCGAGCGGGGAGGAGGATCTCCGCTTCATCCGTAACTTCCACGACGTGTTCTTGGCCATCGGCATCATACTGCTGGCCATCGGCTTGGCGGTTGGCGTTGGCGTCTTCGTGACGACTTCGGGCGTCGATGACCCGCAAACCGGCGCGATCATGACTGGCGGCCTGCTCGCTGGTTGCGCCGCCATCATGTGGGTGCTGGGTGAAATCTTCGCGCGCCGCCGCCGTCTCTTCTTGCCGGCCATCGCGATCGTGCTTTCGTTCACGTTCTTTACGGTGTGCGCGACGGCGCTGCTTTATGCGGGCGCGATCGTGGGACGCGGCTTCGGTGAATCTGGCCTCGACATGTCGAGCATGCCGCCCGAACTGCGCAATGGCATTTTGATCGCCGTGGGCGCCGGCTTGATTGCGCCGTTTGCGTTTTATCTGCGCTTCCGCCTGCCGTTCTCGCTCGGCCTGACCGGCGGCATGGCTGCAAGCTTGGTCGTGGTCGCTGCGATGGTCGTCAATCTGGAGCTGACGATGCAGTGGATGCCGCTCTTGAGCCTCGTTCTCGGCATCCTGCTCTTCATCGCCGCCGTTGCGTTCGACGCGCGCGATCCGGCCCGCACAACGCGCTTCTCGGACAACGGCTTCTGGCTGCACTTCGCTGCCGCGCCGCTAATCTTGAACGGCACCTTCGGCCTGATCGGCATGGCGTTCGGCAAACAATTTGCTGCTGACGGAACGGGTGCGCTCATACAGTCGGCCGCAGAAGGCCAGAGCCAAGCCACGGCTCATGCCGCGCTAACGCTTGTGGTTGTCGCCCTGCTCGGCGTCCTTTCGCTGCTGATCAATCGCCGCGTTCTGATCGTCTCGACGTTGATCACGACGGGCGTTGCCATCGGCGTGCTGATGAATGCTGTCGGCATCGGCGCGGGCGGTCTCGCGGCCTCGGTGCTCATCGTGCTGGGCGCGTTCGTGCTCATTCTCGGCGGCAGCTGGCATACGGCGCGGCGCGCGCTGTTGGGCTGGGTCAAGCCGGGCGGCGCCTGGGCGCGGATCTTCCCGCCGGAGAACCTCGCGACGTAGCCAGACGCCGCACTTCACGAGGAGGGTAGGGTTGCCTAGATCAGGCAGTACATGACCCACTTCTCTCCTCGTGAAATCGTCTCCGAATTGGATCGCTACATCGTTGGCCAAAACGACGCCAAACGCGCCGTCGCCATCGCGCTGCGCAATCGCTGGCGCCGCAAGCAGCTGCCGGATGATCTTCGCGAAGAAGTCACGCCGAAGAACATCCTGATGATCGGCCCAACGGGCGTCGGCAAAACCGAAATCGCGCGCCGCCTGGCGAAGCTCGCCGGCGCGCCGTTCCTCAAAGTGGAAGCGACCAAGTTCACCGAAGTTGGTTATGTCGGCCGTGACGTTGAGCAGATCATCCGCGATCTCGTCGAAGTTTCGCTGAACCTGGTGCGAGAGAAGCGCCGCCGCGAAGTACGCGCCCGCGCTGAAGCAGCAGCGGAAGAACGTGTGCTCGATGCGCTCGTGGGGCAGGGATCGAGCGCCGCCACGCGCGACTCGTTCCGCAAGCGCCTGCGCAACAACGAGATGGGCAGCTCGGCCGTCGATATCGATATTGAGGACAACGCAAGCCCGCTCGGGGGCTTGGAGCTTCCCGGCCAGCCCGGCGTTGGCATGGTCAATCTCGGCGAGATTTTCGGCAAGGCGATGGGCAAGCGCACCAAGCGCGTGCGCATGACGGTCGATGAAGCCTACGAGCCGCTGGTGCGCGAAGAGAGCGATAAGCTCATCGATCAAGATACGCTGGTAAAGGAAGCGCTCGAACTCACCGCTCAAGATGGCATCGTGTTCATCGACGAGATCGACAAGATCGCATCACGCTCTGAGCGCGTAGGCGGTGGCGACGTGAGCCGCGAAGGCGTGCAGCGCGATTTGTTGCCGCTGATCGAAGGCACCATCGTCACCACGAAGCACGGCCAGGTGAAGACGGACCACATCCTCTTCATCGCCTCAGGCGCCTTTCATGTCTCGAAGCCGTCGGACCTATTGCCCGAATTGCAAGGCCGGTTGCCGATCCGCGTTGAGCTGCAAGCGCTGACGCGCGAAGACTTCCGCCGCATCCTCACCGAGCCGGAGGCAAGCCTCGTCACGCAATATAAGGCCTTGCTGAAGACCGAAGGCATAACGCTCGAAATCACCGATGACGCTGTGGAAGCCATCGCCGGCATCGCGGCCGACGTGAACAGCACCGTTGAGAACATCGGCGCCCGCCGTCTGCAAACGGTGATGGAGCGCATGCTGGATGACGTCAGCTACACGGCGCCGGACCGGAATGGCGAGACCGTGCGCATTGATGCGGCCTACGTGCGCGAGCACGTCGGCAATCTGGCGAAGAACGCCGATCTCTCGCGCTTTATTCTTTAGACGCTGAGGCCGTTCTTCTGCGCCAACTCGCGCAGATTGACCTCAGGCCGCGGCCCCATGTGCGAGATCACCTCAGCCGCCGCGAGCGAGGCGAGGGCGCCGCACTCAGCCAGCGTTTTCTTGCGCGCATGACCGAACAAGAAACCCGCCGCGTACTGATCGCCAGCGCCGGTTGTGTCGACAACTTTCGCGACCGGGAACGCTTTCGACTCGACGGTTTCGTCCGCCGTCACGATCAGAGAGCCGTGCTCAGAGCGTGTGATTGCGACGAGCGGGCAGGCCTTCCGCGCTTGTGCGATCGCGTCGCCCAAGTCGCTGCTCTCATAGAGCGAGAGAATCTCCGCCTCGTTGCAGAACAGAATGTCGACGTGGCCGCTCACCAAATGGCGGAAGCTGTCGCGGTGGCGATCGACGCAGAACGTGTCCGAAAGCGTCAGCGAAACTTTGCGCCCAGCAGCGCGCGCGATCTCAGCGGCGCGCACGAATGCGGCTTTCGCTTCGTCGCGATCGAACAGATAGCCTTCGAGGAACAGCGTCGCGCCTGATTGAATCAGAGCCGCATCGATGTCGCTTTCGTTCAGCAGCGTTGAGGCGCCCAGATACGTGTTCATCGAGCGCTGGCCGTCTGCCGTCACGATGATCAGCGAGCGCGCGGTGCCCGGCGTGCCAGCGCGCGGCGGCGTGTTGAAGGTGACGCCGGCGGCGCGGAATTCCTTTGTAAAGCGTGCGCCCAGATCGTCCTGCGCGACCTTGCCGATATAGGCGGTCTTGCCGCCGAAGCTCGCAATGCCCGTCACCGTATTGGCGGCGGAACCACCTGCCGCGACCACGGGATCAGCGAGCCTTTTCGTCAGATGGTCGGCGCGCTCCTCGTCGATCAGCGTCATACCGCCTTTGGCGATGTTTTCCTCAGCCAAGAAGCTGTCCGGCGCTGATTTCAGGATGTCGATAATGGCGTTGCCAACGGCGACGACATCGTAGGTCGAGCTTGTCATGATTTAACCCTTCGCGGGCGCGTTTAAGCGGGCGGGGAGGGCCTGGCAAGCATTGCGGGCGGGCGCGGGCGGCGGCACATTCGCGCGCATGCGATTCATAGCTTCTATCAGCGCTTTGCTGCTGCTCGCCGCCTGCGCCACGGCCGCTCCTACAGCGCCCGCCGCCAGTTCCACCACACCAACGGCGCCGGTCGCCGCCGCGTCGTCCTTGCGCCAAGCACAATTGCTGCGCGCGGCCGGAGGTTCGAACGCACCCTCGGTGCAAGACATCGAGCGCGTGTTCGGTGAGGCCGACATCGCGCGCCGCGATGGCGCCGGTGCGGCGTACACGTATCGCTATGAGAATTGCGCGCTGCTGCTGTTGTTCGCCGCCGATAGCCGCAACACGATGCGGCTCGCGGAAGCGCATCCGAGCGCGCGACGTGGCGAAGGTGCTGCGCCTTCGCTTGATCAATGTGCGGCGGAAGCGGCGGCGCGGCGCTAATGGCGCGTGTCGCCTATCTGACCGGACGTAGCTATCGCGGCACGCCGCTCGGGCCGGGCGTTGTGCCGCCGCTCGAAGAGAAGAGCCGCGACTTGATCCTCGCTGCCGGCAAGAGGCGCGGCGTCGAGTTTGAAATTGTGTATTGGGACGAGATGGATCTGCCGCAACGCGGTTTCGATCTCGCCGTGATCCGCACCACCTGGGATTACACCGAGCGCGTGGATCAATTTCTAGCGGCGCTTGAATCGCATGAGCGCGGGGGATTGCGCGTGTGCAATTCATCGCAGGTTGTGCGCTGGAATATGCGCAAGACGTATCTGCAGGAACTCGGGCCTTCGGCGATCGAGACGGTCTGGACCGATAAGCCTGACGCGCATGTTGTGGCGCAGGCGTTCGATACGCTCGATGCGGCGGAGGTGGTGCTGAAGCCGCAGGTTGGCGCGGGTTCTGTGCGTACTGTGCGCTTGAAGCGCAATGCGTGGAGCGACGCGGATTTGATCGACGGGCCGATGGGGCCGGCGATGATCCAGCCCTATTTGCGTGCGATCGAGACGGAAGGGGAGCGTTCGCTCTTCTGGTTCGGTGGCGTGTATTCGCATGCGGTGCGCAAGGTGCCGGCGGATGGCAATTGGCTGGCGAACACAGCCGGCGCGCGGTTCGTTGCCGATCCGCCGCCGAAAGCGGCGATGGAAGCGGCCGAGGCTGCGCGTGTGCGTGCGCCGCAGGACTTGCTCTATGTGCGGATCGATTTGGTGCTCGGCGATGATGGCGCGTGGCGTGTGATCGAGATTGAGGCAATTGAGCCTTATCTCTTCTTCGACTTCGCACCCGAAGGCGCCGACGTTTTCGTCGGTGCGATCGCGCGCGTTTTGGGCGTGTAGAGACACAGGTCAGCGATCACGCAGCGCGGACATTCTGGCTTGCGTGCGAGACACGTGTAGCGGCCGTGCAGGATCAGCCAGTGGTGGGCGCCGTGCAGATATTTCTGCGGCGTGATGCGCATCAGTTGTTCTTCGACTTCGGCTGGGTTCTTTCCATCGGCAAGCCCCGTTCTGTTGGCGACGCGGAAGACGTGGGTATCGACGGCGATAGTGCCTTCGCCGAAGATTTCCATCAGCACGACGTTTGCGGTCTTTCGGCCGACGCCGGGGAGGGCTTCCAGCGCTTCGCGGTCGCGCGGGACTTCGCTGTTGTGCTGATCGATGAGCGCTTGTGAGAGCGCGATGACGTTCTTGGCTTTGTTGCGCCAGAGGCCGATGGTCTTGATGTGTTCGGCCACGCCTTCTTCGCCGAGCTTCAGCATCTTCTTCGGCGTGTCGGCGATCTTGAACAGCGGCGCGGTGGCGCGGTTTACGCCTTTGTCCGTTGCTTGTGCGGAGAGAACGACGGCGACGAGCAGGGTATATGGGTTCGTGTATTCCAGCTCCGTTTTCGGATCGGGGCGCACGTGGGCGAGGCGGGCGTAGAGCTCCTCCGCTTTGGCTTTGGTCAAGCGCTTGGCCACGTGTCCTGGTCCCTTGGCAGCCGAAGCGGCTCGGCTAAGCTTAGCCCATGACGCCGATCTGGGAACGCTCGCCCGAGGCGCCGTTTCTCGACGGCCCGTTGTTGATGGATGCCGTGTTGCGTCCGCATCGCAGCCTGAGCGCCAAAGCGTTCAAGTACATGCTGATCGCTGTGATCGCTGTGAACATCGCGGTGGCGATTTTCTTTTGGGTGCAGGGCGCGTTTCCGGTGGCTGGGTTTCTGGGCCTCGACGTGTTGGCGCTCTGGATCGCGTTTCGGCTCAATTACCGTTCGGGGCAGGCGGCGGAGTACGTGCGCATCGCGCCGGGCAAGGTTCATGTCGCTGCTGTCGATAAGAACGGTGTTGCGACGCACTGGGTGCTCAATCCTGTTTGGGCGCGGGTGGCGCGCGATGGGCGCGGTGTGCTGATCCGTGAGCGGGAAGGGCAGATGCGGCTTGGCGCGTTTCTCTCGCCGAAGGAATGCGATGGCTTCGCGGAAGCGCTGAGCTTGGCGCTGCACAAAGCGAAACGCGGCTAGATCCCCAGCACGTCGCGCATCGAATAGAGGCCTGGCTTTTGGGTCGCGACCCAGAGCGCGGCGGCAAGCGCGCCGTCCGCGAACACGGCGCGGTCCATGGCTTGATGTGACAGCGTCACGACTTCGCGCTCGGCGATGAAGCGCACGTCGTGCTCGCCGACAATGCCGCCGCCACGAATGGCGGAGAAGCCGATGCCGCCTTCTTTGCGTTCGCCGGTGATGCCGTCGTGCGGCTTCAGGCGCGCGTCCGCGAGTTTAACGTTGCGGCCGTGCGCGGCAGCCTCGCCGAGGAGGAGCGCGGTGCCGGAAGGCGCGTCGACCTTGCGGCGGTGATGGGCTTCGGTGATCTCGATATCCCACTCAGGGCCAAGGCGTTGCGCCGCTTGCTCGACCAGCGCTGCGAGCAGATTTACGCCTAAGCTGAAATTGCCGGAGCGCACAATGGCGATGCGCTTAGCGTGTTCGGCGACCTTAGCTTCTTGTGCTGGTGTGAGTCCTGTTGTGCCGATCACTGCGGCCTTCACAGGCGTGCCGACGAGCGCATCGAGCGCGTCAATTGTGCCTTCGGGCGATGTGAAGTCGATCCAAACCTCAGCCTTGTCGGCGGCGAGATTGGCGGTCTCCGACGTGTTCATCATCAGCGGGCCGAGGCCGGCGAGGGCGCCGAGATCGATGCCGAGGAATTGGCCGTCGCTTCGCTCGGTGCCGCCGCAGACGAGGAAGCGGCTGTCTTCGGATGCGGCGCGAACAAGCGCGCGGCCCATGCGGCCGCCGGCGCCAGCGATGGCAATGGAAAGCGTCATGGATTCACTCATGGACTTTCGTCTCGCTGGCGGCAAGCCGCTGGCGAGGAAGGCGGGAGAGCAGGGCGCGCTTCGACTGAAGCTTCAAAAACAAAGGTAGGGTGATGCCGAAGCACGCCCTGCGCGATCTGTTTCGCAACCGGCGGAAGCTTTCGGCGTTCGAGGTGCTCCCGGGTGGCCATGCGTCAGGGACGCTGGGTATCCGGCCGAGCCTTAGCGCCTGGCTTCACGTTCCCGGCTGACGTGCGAGCGAGAGCCAATCTCTCGCATCGGAACTCCGCTTGTTTCACGGAGCAGCGACTTTCATCCTCGCGGACTTCCATTGCATCACGCTCAAACCGCGTCTCCATCGCTGTCGGCTTTGGTACCGGAGCCTCCCGTGTGGAAGATGAGGGGAGTATCGCATGGGTTTTGGGGTGTGGGATTGAGACGCGATCTATCCTCGGTTTTTTCCACCGTCACACGCTTCCCGGACGCGCGTAGCGCTAGCCGGGATCCATGGATCAACATGCTGAGTCTAAACGGTACATGGGTCCCGGCTCTGCGTTCATCCGCATCTTTGATGCGCATGAACTTGGCCGGGAAACGTGTGTGTATGCGCTGGATAGATTGGCGCTTAGAGCGCCTTCGGCGGCGTGAGGAAGACGTTGGTGAGCGCCTGGCCGCCGCAGAGTTCGCATTTCAGTTTGATTGGGCCGTCGCGCTCGGTTGTGCCGAGATCGTTCAGTGCATCGTGACGGCCTTCGAGGTAGGCGCGGAGCCATTCGACGGCGAAGTCAGTGTAGAGCTCGCCGCAGTGAGGGCAGGCGAGCGTCTTTAGCTTGGCGTTGAACTCGCGATGAATCTCTTCAGCGGAGATTGGCACGCGCGCGCCCTTGCTCAGCGAGTTGGCGGGTCTTTTTGGGTGTCGAAGAAGCTCTTCACGTTGTCGAAGAAGCCTTGGGTTTGCGGGTGGCATTCCTCGCCGCAATCCTTGGAGAATTCTTCGAGCAGCTTCTTCTGCTTCGCCGTGAGGTTCACCGGCGTTTCAACCAGCAGCTCGACGTGCAGATCGCCGCGATCCTTGCCGCGCAAATGCGTCATGCCTTTGCCTTTGACGCGGAAGCGGCGGCCGGTTTGTGCGCCGGCGGGAATGGTGATCTTGGCGCGGTCGCCGTCGATGGTCGGGATTTCCATCTCGCCGCCGAGTGCAGCCTTCACCATCGGCGCAGGCGCCCGGCAATAGAGATCGGGTCCGTCGCGCTCGAAGAGGGCGTGCGGTTTCACGGAGAGGAAGAGATAGAGATCGCCGGCCGGGCCGCCGCGCATGCCGCTGTCGCCCTTGCCGCTGAGGCGCACGCGCGTGCCGTCTTCAACGCCAGCGGGGATTTTCACTTCGAGCTTTTCGTCGACGCGCTTCAGGCCTTGGCCGCCGCACGAGCGGCACGGCGTTTTGACCGATTGGCCGCGCCCGTGACAGGTCGGGCAGGTGCGCACCATGCGGAACATGCCTTGCTGCGTGCGCACTTGGCCGGCGCCTTGGCACATCGCGCACGTGTCGAGCGGTGCGTTGCCTTCGGAGCCTGAGCCTTTGCATGGCTCACACGTCTGCGCGCGCGGCACGACGATTTCACGCTCGCTGCCACGGAAAGCTTGCTCAAGCGTGATCTCGACGTCGTAGCGGAGGTCGGCGCCGCGGGCAGGGCCGTTGCGCGGGCCACGGCTGCCGCGCGAGAACATGTCCTCGAAGCCCCCGCCGAAGATTTCGTTGAAGAGGTCTGAGAAGTCGGCCGCGCCGGCGCCGTGGAAGCCACCTGCGCCTGGGCCGCCGCCTTGGAAGGCGGCTTTGCCGTAGCGATCGTAGGCCGCGCGCTTTTCCGGATCGGAAAGCACGGCATAGGCTTCGCCGAGTTCTTTGAATTTTTCTTCGGAGACTTTGCAGCCCGGATTCTGGTCCGGGTGCAGCTTCATCGCGAGCTTGCGGAAGGCTGACTTGATCGTTGCCGCATCAGCGTCGCGAGCGACGCCAAGCACTTCGTAATAATCGCGGTCAGCACTCATCGTGTGACCCAGATGAGAAAGAGGCGGCCCCCTCGCAAGGAGGGGAGCCGCCCGATTTCAGTTTGGATGAAGCGCCGCCGCATCGATCGACCTCAATGTCGAGTTGTGACCTAAGCGCTCTTCTTGCTGCTGCCGTCGACTTCCTCGAAGTCGGCGTCAACAACACCTTCTTGGTCTGGGCCGCCGGCGTTGCCGCCAGGGCCTTCGCCGCCGCCAGCGCCGCCATAGAGGGCTTCGCCGATCTTCATCGACGCTTGCACGAGGGCTTGGGTCTTCGAGGCAATCTCCGCCGTGTTGTCGGTCTCAAGCGCCGACTTCAGAGCGGCGATCGCGGCTTCGATGGCTTGCTTGTCGCCGGCCGGAATCTTGTCGCCATTTTCTTGGAGCTGCTTCTCGGTCGCGTGGACCAGGGCTTCGCCTTGGTTCCTGGCTTCCGCCATCTCGCGCTTCGACTTGTCTTCACCCGCATGCTCTTCGGCTTCGCGAACCATGCGCTTGATGTCGTCGTCGCTGAGACCACCCGACGGCTGGATGCGCATCGATTGCTCTTTGTTCGTCGCCTTATCCTTGGCGCCGACCGAGACGATGCCGTTGGCGTCGATGTCGAAAGTGACTTCGATCTGCGGCAGGCCGCGCGGCGCTGGCGGAATGCCGACGAGATCGAATTGGCCGAGCGGACGGTTGTCCGCCGCCATTTCGCGTTCGCCTTGGAAGACGCGGATGGTGACGGCGCCTTGATTGTCCTCGGCGGTCGAGAAGATCTGGCTCTTCTTGGTCGGGATCGTGGTGTTGCGTTCGATCAGGCGCGTGAACACGCCGCCGAGCGTTTCGATGCCGAGCGAGAGCGGGGTGACGTCGAGCAGCACGACGTCTTTGACGTCGCCTTGCAGCACGCCGGCTTGGATCGCGGCGCCGACGGCCACGACTTCATCCGGGTTCACGCCCTTGTGCGGCTCGCGGCCGAAGAATTCTTTCACGACCTGCTGGATCTTCGGCATGCGGGTCATGCCGCCGACGAGCACCACTTCCTTGATGTCGGAAGCGGAGAGGCCGGCATCCTTCAGCGCCGCCTTGCACGGCGCGATGGTCTTTTGGACGAGATCGTCGACCAGCGATTCAAACTTCGCGCGCGTCAGCTTCATGTTGAGGTGAAGCGGGTTGCGGTTCGCGTCCATGCTGATGAACGGCACGGAGACGTCGAACTCGGTGCGCGAGGAAAGCTCTTTCTTCGCTTGCTCCGCCACTTCCTTCAGACGCTGCAGCGCGAGCTTGTCTTGGCGCAGATCGACGCCGTTCTGCTTTTTGAACTCCTCGGCGAGGTAGTTCAGAATGCGGATGTCGAAGTCTTCACCGCCGAGAAACGTATCGCCGTTGGTCGAGCGCACTTCGAAGACGCCGTCGCCGATCTCGAGGATCGAAACGTCGAACGTGCCGCCGCCGAGGTCGTACACGGCGATGGTCTTGGTGCCGGCGTCCTTCGACTTGTCGAGGCCGTAGGCGAGGGCGGCTGCGGTCGGTTCGTTGATGATGCGCAGCACTTCAAGGCCGGCGATCTTGCCGGCATCCTTGGTGGCTTGGCGTTGCGCGTCGTTGAAATAAGCCGGAACCGTGATGACGGCCTGCGTCACCGGCTCGCCGAGATAATCCTCGGCCGTCTGCTTCATCTTCTGCAGCACGAAGGCGGAAATTTCGGATGGCGCGTATTGCTTGTCGCGGCCTTGAATCCAGGCGTCGCCGTTCGGGCCTTTGACGATCTTGTAGGGGACGAGATCCGCGTCCTTCTTGGAGATCGGATCATCTGCGGAGCGGCCGATAAGCCGCTTCACGGCGTAATAGGTGTGCGTCGGGTTGGTGACGGCTTGGCGCGCGGCCTGGATGCCGATCAAGCGCTCGCCGCTATCGGTGAAAGCGACAACCGATGGTGTGGTGTTCGAGCCTTCGGCGTTGACGATGACTTTGGGGTTGCCGCCTTCCATCACAGCGACGCACGAGTTCGTCGTGCCCAAGTCGATGCCGATCACTTTGCCCATTGCTTAGTCCTCGTTCCTTTCAGCGGCGCGGTTTCGTCTTTGGACCCAAATCTGGCGTCCGCGAAGCGCGCGTCCTGTCATTTGTTCAAGCGGTTATACGACCTGGCGCCCCGTCCCAAGCTCCAAGCCGCTTCGTTCCGGGTTCATGTGGTGTATCGACCACAAGGTGCAAGCCTTTGGGAGCTGCTATCCTCATTCGCCGCAGGGAAATAGTGCGGGGCCCTTGGGGCCTTGATCTGGCTCAAGTTTCCTGGCGGAACAAAAAAGAAACCGAACACCTACATAGGCGCTTGGTCATGTCCCGTCCCGCCTCAGACCTCGACGGCTTCCGGCTTTGGCCGGGCCTCCTGGATCGCGCAGCCCAAGAGGCGCTGCGCGATGAGGTGTTCACGCGCATGCGGGAAGGGCCGTTCTACATTCCGCGCATGCCGAAATCCGGCGCGCCGATGAGCGTGCGGATGACGAACTTCGGCCCGCTCGGTTGGGTGACCGACAAGGAGCAGGGCTATCGCTATCAGGCGACTCATCCCGAGACAGGCCGGCCATGGGCTGCGATGCCGCCGAAGGTGCTGGAGCTTTGGGAAACGCTGAGCGGCTACGACGCGCCGCCGGAAGCATGCCTCGTGAACTTGTACGAAGGCGATGCGCGGATGGGGCTGCACGTCGATAGCGATGAAGACGCGTGGGACGCGCCGGTGCTGTCGATCTCACTTGGCGACACGGCGCTCTTCCGCATCGGCGGCAGCTTGCGTTCTGATCCGACGCGTAGCGTGCGGCTCACATCGGGCGATGTGTGCATGCTCTCCGGCGCAGCGCGGCGCGCCTATCACGGCGTTGATCGCATCATGACGGGCACGTCGCGGCTGTTGCCGAAAGGCGGGCGGCTCAATTTGACGGTGCGGCGGGTGACGGTTCCTGGGTAGAGTGGCATGCTACCGCATGACGGCGGGGGGATGCCATGAGTGCAGGGCAGGGAAGTGCTGCGATCGCCAGCGTTGGCACGCAATCAACAGGCTTGCAGGCGGCTTGGTCGCGAACGCTAACGTGGGTCTCGTTGTTCAGCGCGGCGATCGGATTTCTGAGTTTCTTTGATGAACTGATGCCGAATCTGGTTCGGCTCTCGTTTGTCTTTAAGGCGCTCACAGGAGCCTACACCTTTGTTCGCGATTGGGTGTGGAGCGGCGCCCAGTGGCTCTTTGGACTAATCCAGATAACGCTTCCGACTTTATCGGAGGCGTTTCTTGACGCTCTTGCCATTGCCGCGCTCGCCATCGCCGCGCTGAACTTCGAGAGTATTTTGCGATACCGGCGGGCCATGTTTCTGGACCTCGTTCGCGACCTGTGGGCTCATTGCGCGCGCACCTTTGGTGTCAAGAACAGGCACACGGAGACACTTTTTGTCGGGACATACGCGCGAAACCTAATAGGTGGCTTGGCAGGTTTCTTCGTGCTCGGGTTATGCCTGCGGGCGCTGCTTGCTGCTCGTGGCATTGAGCTGCCCACGCTGCGCATCGAGGGAATTGATGTCGGATTGATGTCGACCGTTCAGTCTCTCTTAGAGGCCGCAGTTCTCGGCGTCGCAATCTGTGCACTGTCGTTCGGCCTTTACCAGCTTGCGGGTGATCTCGACGACCCGCCTTCAAGTGTCTCTGACGGCGTATGTCGAGCAACGATGCAGTTGCTGTTGCTGTTGCCCAATGTGGCTGCGTTCACCTTCAATGCTCTATTGAACGGCTGGCGCTCAATCATGCTCGCGGTCGGCTTGGTGGTCGTCCTCGCGGGCGCAAATTGGGCTGCAATGCGTGTATTGGACCCAATAATTCGGCAACCACCTCAATGGCTTTGTGCGATGGTTCGTGCGAATCCGGACGCGCTACCCGAGCCACGTTGTGGGGGGTGACACGATGCGGCCGATCTTGCGCAGCGTCGATCGCGTCACGAACGTCGCGGCTTCTGCCGAGAGGCGGGCGACTTAATTTGACGGTGCGGCGGGTGACGGTTCCGTCGTCGTCGCCGGTGTCTCAGTCGTCGTAGCAGCAGGCTGTTCGGCCGGTGGCGTCGCGGCTTCTTCGCCGGGCGGCGTGTAGCCAACTGCGCGCGGATCGGGGACGCCGGTGACGAAGTCTGGACGCCAGCCATCGGGCGGACCGCCTGGTCCCATCGGGATGTCGCCGAGCGCCATGTGATGCGCCTTCCAGGTCATCGCCATGTGAATGCGCGCGTAGCCTGACGGGTGATCGTAGAAGAACCATTCTTCGAACGGCGTCGGCTCCATTTTACGATATTCCGACAAGAGGATCGCGGATTCCGCGAAGCCATCCGGCTCGCGCGCCGCGTTCAAGCCGAACATGTCAGCCTGCAATTCGTGGAAGCGGATGATGTTGTTGCTGATCGGCGTGGCCAACAGGAAGATGAAGCCGAGCACCGAGAAGAAGAGGGGCATGCCCGCCGGATCGGCGATCGACCTGATGCCCCATCTCTCATCTTTCGACAGCAGATTGAACAAGAAGTTCGCGAGTCCGAAGGCGACGACGATCAGCAGCGTGTTCATGATCAGCAGCGAAACCGTGTGCTGCAACACGTAGTGGCCGATCTCGTGACCGAGCACGGCGCGGACGCCGCCGGGCGACTCGCGTTGCAGCAAAGTGTCCGCAAGCGAGATGCGCGTGGTTTCACCGAAGCCAGAGACGTTGGCGCTGATGCTGTTGGTCTGGCGTGAGCGGTCATAGACCATGAGGTCGTTCGCCGGGACGCCGTTCGCTTGCGCGATCTGCAGCACGCTTTCGCGCAGCGGGCTCTGCGGCATCGGGTTATAATCGTTGAAGATCGGCGAGATGAAGACGGGCGCGAGCATGCCGATGACGGCGACGAACGCGATCGCAAACCCTGTGCCCCAAATCCACCAGGTCTTCTTGGCGACGGCGATGATCAGGTAGAGCAGGCCGATGGCGAGCGATCCGATCAGCAAGCCGATGCCAGCGCCTTGCAGATATTCCGTGAACCATTGTGCGAAGGTTTGTGTCGATAGCTCGTAATCGTGCTCGCGCACGAAGCCGACCCAGTAATCCCAGCCGAAGCTCAAGACCGAGCCGATCAGCGTGTAGACGAGCGCGAAGGCGATCACGACGAAGAAGTAGATCTTCACGCGCTTCTCGAGCCAGGCGCGTAGGTGCTTGGCGAAGCCGGTCTGCAGAAACGCGAAGGCGATGATGAAGCCGATCAGCGGCCCTACGAACTGAATCCAGTAGCCGCCCTCGAAATACGAATTGGAGCGCGCGACGGCCTCCGGATCCATCGTCGCCAGCCATTCGCGCGTTGCGACATCTGGATCGAAGGGCAAGGCGGTGGTGGTGGCCATCGCCGATCCCGCAGTTGCGAACGCCGCGGTGAACGCGGCCAAGCTGAGCAAACGCATCGAAAACTTCCCCCGAAGATTTGCCAAAGATTTGACTGGCCGAAAGCCTGCGCCCGCTCCAGATGACACGCAAGGGGACGCGCGCTGGGAGCGTGTCAGCAGGAGACGAACGGATGAGACTGGACACGCCCGAAGGTAATTTCCCGCCCACGCGCCGCACCATGGCGGCTTCGCTCTTCTTCGCGGGTTACGCACCGGCAGCGCTCTCTGCGTGCGCAAGCCCTGTGACCACACCGAGCGATGAGCTGATCACCGAGGACGTGCACTTCACCGGCTTCAACAATTATCGCATGCCCGCTTACGTCGCGCGCCCAGCTGCGCGTGGGCGCCGCGGCACGATCATTGTCGTGAATGAGATTTTCGGCATCCACGATTACATCAAGGATGTCTGCCGCCGCTTTGCACGCGAAGGCTATGTCGCGATCGCGCCGGATTACTTCGATCGCGCCGGCGATCCTGCCGCGATGACGAACTTCGATGAAATCCGCCCGATCGTCGCGACGGCGAACTACGAGCAAGTCATGGGCGACACCAGCGGCGCGATCGATTGGATCCGCGCGCAGAACTTCACCAACGGCGATATCGGCATCACCGGCTTCTGTTGGGGCGGCACTGTCGTCTGGATGGCGGCGGCGCATCTCACGCACATCAAAGCCGGCGTTGCTTGGTACGGCCGCGTTGTGCGCCCGGCGCCGGGCAGCTGGGGTTCAGAGGAGGAGCGTCCGTGGCCGCTCGATTCTGCGGCTGACCTGCGCAAACCAGTGCTTGGCCTTTATGCCGAGCTCGACAACGGCATTCCGCTCGAAGGTGTGGAGCGTTTCCGCGCCGCGTTGAACGCAAACGGCAACCCATCGCACTCGGAAATCATCGTCTATCCGGGCGTACGGCACGGATTCCATGCGGATTATCGGCAGAGCTACAATGCTGAAGCGGCCGCCGATGGTTGGACGCGCGCGCTAGCATGGTTCCGGACGCACGGCGTAAGTTGATCGGAAGGCGCCTTTCCGGAGGCGCCCTCCGTATACTACATAGCCATGTGAGCACTGGGCCTCTCCGCCCAGAGGACGACGCACATGCGCTATCGCAAACTCGGCCGCACTGGCCTCGCAGTTTCTGAAATCTGCCTCGGCACCATGACGTTTGGCGGCGACGGCATCTGGAAAGCCATCGGCGCGCTTGAGCAGGAAACTGCGACGAAGCTCGTCAAAGGCGCGTTCGATAAGGGCGTGACCTTCATCGACACGGCGAACGTTTATTCGAACGGTTTGTCCGAGCAGGTGACAGGGCAGGCGATCAAAGGTTTGCCGCGCGACGAGCTGGTGATCGCGACCAAAGTGTTTGGCCGCATGGGCGCGTACAATCCGAACCAAACGCCGGAAGAGCAACGCCGCTACGCCAACACCAATCTCTGGGGCTTGTCGCGCAAGCACATCATGGATTCGATTGAGGCGAGCCTGAACCGCTTGCAGATTGATCACATCGATCTCTATCAAGTCCACGCGTTCGATAACGTGACGCCGCTGGAGGAAACCCTCGGCGCGCTCGATGACCTCGTAAAGTCGGGCAAGGTGCGTTACATCGGGCTTTGCAATTTCGCGGCATGGCAGATCGCCAAGTCACTGGGCGTTTCAGCGCAGAACGCCTTCGCGCGGTTCGAGTCGCTGCAGATGTATTACACGATCGCGGGCCGCGATCTTGAGCGGGAAGTGGTGCCGTTGGCGAAGGATCAGAACCTCGCCATTCTGCCGTGGAGCCCGCTCGCGGGCGGCTTTCTCTCCGGCAAGTACACGCGCGCCACAGCGCCAACTGACGGCTCACGCCGGATCGCGTTCGACTTCCCGCCGGTCGACAAAGAGAAGGCCTACGACATCATCGACGTGATGAAGGAAATCGGCGATGCGCGCGGCGTCTCGGTCGCGCAGATCGCGCTCTCGTGGCTCTTGCATCAGAAGCACGTCACCAGCGTGATCATTGGTGCGAAGACGGAAGCGCAGTTGAGCGACAACCTCGCCGCAACGGGCGTTGAGCTTTCGAGCGATGATCTAAGGCGGCTCGATGACGTCTCGAAGCTGCGTCCGGAATATCCGGGCTGGATGCTTGAGCGCCAAGGCGGCGAGCGCACGACTGGGCTGAGCTAAGTCACGGGGCCAAAAAAAAGAAAAGCGGCGGCGCTCTTGTCCAGCGCCGCCGCCCCGTGCGTCCCCCAGCGTTGCCGCTTACTGGCGCACGATCTTCACTTCATAGCCGCCGGTGCCGTTCGACACGCCGCTGACTTGAATGAGGTACTCACCCGAGGTTTCCGGGCGGAAGCTCAGGCGCGCATTGTTGCCTGGGCCGCTATTGTCGTCCGAAGCGACGCGTTGGCCGCCTTGGCGCACGATCGCGGCGTCGATTTCGCCGCCATGGCCTTCCATGCCCGCGCCTTCTTGGATCAGCGCCACGAACGGATTGCCGAGCGCACCTTCGCCAGAACCGTTGACCTCGATCTGGTAGCTGACGCCAGCTTCGAGCGTGACACGGTAGACGTCGACATCGCCCGGCATTTCGATGCGGCTCAAGCGTGCATCGTCGTTCGCATCAAGCAGCTCATCCGTATAGGCGTGACCTGGGACGTCGGTATCGACGGCGCGCACAGTGTAGCGGCCGGTGCTCTGGCCATCGAACGAGGAAACCGCCACGAAGTAGGGGCCGCCCGTCGCTGAAGCGAAGTAGAGGTACGAGTTCAAGCCGCGGCCGCCGTCGTCATCGCCTGCCACTTGCGTGCCGGTCGCGTCGTAGAGCGCCAGCAGCGGGTCGGCGAGTGGATCGCCTTCCGCGCCATCGACGTAGATACGATAGGGGCGACCCTCGATCAGCTCAATCGCGAACCAGTCCACGTCACCGGCGGCGCCGATGAAGCTCGTGCGTGGTTCGCCTGTCGCCGAGAGCGCATCCGCGGTGTCGAAGGTGTTGCCGATTTCGCCACCAATCAGGTTGATGGCGTAGCGGCCGGTCGCGTCTTCGGTGAAGCCGCGCGCTTCCACGTAATAGGCGCCAGCGGCCGGCGCTTGGAATTCCAGCCAAGCGTTGAGGCCATCGCCACCGTCGTCGTCGCGCGCGATCTCGGCGCCATCCGGTCCGTAGAGGACGAGGTAGGGGTCGCCGATGCTATCCGGCGTGCCGGTGGCCGACATGCCGATGCGCACGCCTTGGCCTTCGGCCAGATCCAAGCGGAACCAGTCGCGATCACCGGCGGGCGCGAGCACGCCCTCGCGATAGTCGCCCTCTGGGCTCAGGCTCGCGTCGGTGCTGGCATCGGCCGGAACGTCGCCCTCGCGCGCGGTGAGCGTGTAGCCGCCCGTCGTCATGCCGCCGAACGACGTGGCTTCGACAAAGTAATTGCCGGTGCTCGGCGCGGTGAACTCGAGATACGAGTTCAGGCCGTCGCCGCCGTCATCGTCCTGAGCCAGCTCCGTGCCACGTGAATCGCGCATGCGGATGAGTGGATCGTCGATCGGCGTGTCGCCCGAGCTGTTCAGCGTGAAGCGATAGGACTGACCTTCCGTGAGGCGGATGCGGTACCAATCGGTATCGCTCGGGAAGTCGAGCGTGCCTTCGATGGTTTGGCCGCCGCTGATGCGGCCGCCGGTCGAGGTCGTGTTGCCGACATTGTCGCGCGGCAGACGCTCAGCCGTGATGTTGAGGGCGTATGCGCCGGTGTAGCTATCGCCGTAGCCGCGCGCTTCGATGAACACGTCGCCGTTGGCGGCGGGGATGAATTCCAGCGCCGAGTTCAGCGAGCCTTCGGAATCGTCGTTGCCGGCGAGTTCATTGCCATCGCGATCGAGAACGCGAAGCACTGGGTCGCCGAGACCGCCTTCGCCGGCGCCCGCCAGCGTGATCTGGTAGCGATTGCCGGTGCGGGCGGAGAAGCGGTACCAATCGACATCGCCCTCATATTCGATGTTGCCATTGGTGGTGCGGCCTGCGCTGGCGCGTGAGCGCGTGGTGGCGTCGTTGCCAGCGTCGTCTGCCGGCACCTCTTCGGACGAGACACCCAAGCGATAGGCGCCGGTCGCTTCGCTCGAGAAGGCGCGCGCTTCGACATAGACGACGCCGTTTTGCGACGGCGTGTAGCGCAGCGCCGAGTTCAGCGTGCCGTTGGCGTCGTCGTTGAAGGCGAGTTGGTTGCCTTCGGCGTCGTAGACGCTGAGCATCGGATCGAGGGCCTGGCCTTCGGCGTTCTCAAGTCCGGCGAGCGCGAGGTTGTAGCGGCGGCCGGTCTGCACTTCGAGGCGATACCAGTCGGTGTCGCCAGCAGGGGAGATCTCGCCATCGACGTTGCCGGTCAGCGTCGCGGTCGTGGAGGCGTCGCCCGGCTGATCGGCTGTCTGCGCGAAAGCTGGAGAGAACCCAAACGCCATCAGCGCGGCTGCTGCCGCGCCAAACATAAGCTTTCCACGCATGTCTTGGTCTCCCCTCAAATCGTGACGGCTATGGTTAACAATCCGTCATGTCATCCGCAAAGCGGAATTCGGGCGGAATCGAGCCTTCTGGCGCAATTCGACCCTCAATCGCCGCAGAGCGATGGACGCGTTTGGCATAGCTCGCAACGCGCCGGGGCGCGAGGAAAAGCGGACTTTTAGACCTTGATGTCCACGTGCGGGGCCGGGGCGCCGCCAGCCGGGCCGGCCGAAACCAGCACCATGGCGGCGCGCAACGTGCGGTCACCGAGGACGTAGCCGGACTGGAGCACTTCCTGGACCGTGCCCGCCGGCTGATCGCCCGGCGCCTGCGCGACGGCTTGGTGGATCTTCGGATCGAAGGCCTCGCCGCGGGCGCCAATGCGCTTCAGGCCGTGACGCGCGAAGGCGTCGACCAGAGAACGCTCGGTGAGCTCAACGCCGGTGAGCAGGTTGCGGAAGCCTTCGTCCTGATCGTCGCGCGGCGCGGTCATCAGCGCGCGCTCCAGAGTGTCGGCGATCGGCAGCAGATCCTGCGCGAAGCGATCGATCGCGTAGGCGCGGGCTTCAACCGCCTCGCGTTGAGCGCGGCGGCGGGTGTTTTCAGCGTCCGCGAGCGCGCGGAGCATGTCGTCTTTCGCCTTGGCCAGCTCAGCTTGCAGCGTTGCGACGTCGAACGCTTCGCCGGCGGCATCGTTCGCGGCGGCTTCAGGCTGCTGGGGATTTGCTTCGTCCGTCATTCCATCCTCATCGTTCGCCGCGCCCGTCGAGCACCCGGCCGACGACGCGCGCTGTATAGTCCACCACGGGGATCACCCGCGCATAATTGAGCCGGGTAGGGCCGATCACGCCCAACGCCCCGACGACCTTCCGTTCGGCGTTCATATAGGGGGCGACGATCAGACTCGACCCCGACAATGAAAATAGAGGGTTTTCCGAGCCAATGAAGACGCGCACCGCGTCCCCGGCCTTGGCCAGATCGAGCACCTGGATGAGTTCGCGGGTCTTTTCCAGGTCATCGAACAGCTTTCGCGCCCGTTCGAGGTCGGCGATCGCTTGTTGATCCTGCAGCAGGTTGCCGCGTCCACGGACGATAAGCGAGCGCCCAAGCGTCGGGTCTTCGCCAGACCACTCGACCAAGCCTTTCTCCACCAGTCCGGCGGCGGCCTGATCGAGCGCGGCGCGATCGCGGGCGAGGGAGTCTGCCGCGGCGGTGCGTGCTTCTGCGAGCGTGCGGCCTTTGAAGCGGGCGTTGAGATAGTTCGCCGCTTCGCTCAGCGCGCCTGACGGCAGATCCGCCGGCGTGTTGATGATGCGGTTCTCGACTTGGTTGTCTTCGAACACGAGTACGAGCAGCGCTTGGCCCGGGCCAATGCCGACGATCTCGGCGTGGCGCACTGGCGCATCGCGCTCGGGCGTGACGACGAGACCGGCGCCGCCAGCAAGGCCGGAGAGAAGATCGGACGCTGCGCCCATCACGTCTTGCGGGTTCGAGCCAGCGGCTGCGATGCGCGCATCGATCTCGCGCTTTTCATCCGGCGGCACGTCGCCGAGTTGCAGCAAGCTATCGACGAAGAAGCGCAGGCCCTGCTGCGTCGGCAGACGGCCCGCCATGGCGTGCGGCGCCTCGAGCAAGCCGAGACTGGCAAGGTCCGCCATCGTGTTGCGGATCGAAGCGGGGGAAAGGCCAACGCCCGCAAGCTTGGAGAGCGTGCGCGAGCCGACAGGTTCGCCGGTCGTCAGATACGACTCGACGATCTCGCGGAAAATTTCCCGCGCCCGCGCATCAAGCGAGGAAAGGTCGGAGGAGGGCGGCAACACCATTTCGGGGCTCTAGGTAGCGAACGCGCGCTGGCGCGCAAGCCGGGCTACGGCTTTGCGGCCTTGCGCTTTGACGCTGGCATGGCGCGGCGCATGTATTCGTCGAATTTTGGAACCGTGAAGCCGATCAGGCCGCGCTCGGGCGAGTAGGCCATGCCTTTCTTGATCAACTCGTCGCGAATGGGCGCCGCTTGGCTCAAGCTCAAATTCATTGCGTTGGCGACGTCGGATGAATTCACTGGCTCGGCGCCGAACTCGGCCATCGCACGGGCATAGGATTTTTGCCGCTCAGTCAGGCGCGCGAGGCGCACTTTGAAAATCCCTTCATCGAGCGCCGCGACGGCGGTTTCGCTGGCGCGCTTTGCGTCCGCCAGCGTGATCGGTGATTTGGCCGCCGCGTCCCAGCAATGCGAACCCCATACTTGCAGGAAGAACGGGTAGCGGCCGGTTTGTTCGATCACGTAGTCCAGCGCGTCTTTGGCGTACTTCACGCCTTCGCGTTCGGCAGGGGCGGAGAGCGCGAGTCGCGCGCCGGCTTCGTCCAACGGACCGATCGGCGGATAATCGAACAAGCGCTCTGCGTACGACTTCGCATCGCCTGCGAGCTTCGCCAGCTGTGGCAGGCCGCCGCCGAACAACAGCAACGGCAGCTGGCGTTGCGCGATCTTGTGCATCGCCATGATCAGCGCGGAGAGATCTTCTTTCTGCAGATACTGAATCTCATCGATTAGCAGGATCACCGCGGTTTCGCGCTTCTTCGCCGCTTCAGCGATGGCGACAAGCAAGTCGGTGAGATCGATGGAAAGATCGCCGGTCGCCGGCGTAACTGCGAAACCGAAATCGACGTCGCCGACGGTGGCTTTGAACATGCTCGCGAACGAGCGCAACGCGCCGAACGCTTTCTGTAATTCCGAGCCGGCCTTCTTCAGACGATCGAGGCGATGCAGGATGTGCTGCAGCTGCGGCGCGAGCTGTTGCGCGAGCGGCGTGTTGGGATCGATCTCCAGCAGCGCCGTCTGACAACCTTCTTCCTCGGCGATCGCCTCGAACGCATTCAGCAACACGGTTTTGCCGACGCCGCGCAGACCCAGCATGATGGCGCTCTTCGCCGGGCGTCCGCTTTTGGCGCGGACGATCGCCACACGCGCCAGTTCCACCAGCGAGTCGCGTCCGGCCAACTCAGGGGGAGGGACCCCGGCGCCTGGGTTGTAAGGGTTGTGGGTGGCCTTCATAGATTTGTTTGGTTATGTTAGGTCAGGTAGACCTAACAAAGCTATAGTGGTGTATGAATCGTTATTAGGCCGACTCGCCCGAACCGGCCCGAACTTTCTGATACGGCCTCAGGCCTATAGAATTGTTTGGCCACATGGGCCGAATATGGCCTAACTTTCCAATAGGGAACCATGATTTCGCCCGGTTCCCTGTCGACTAAGCCGCCATGTTTCTGAGAACCCTCGCGCTTTTGGCCGGGCTTTGCCTCGCCACGCCCGCCCTCGCCCAGACCTCGATCACCCTCGACGCCGCGCCCGTGGCCATCATAGAGGCCCGGATCAACAACCGGCCGGTGCGGCTCGAAGTCGATCCGCGCATGCCGGACATGCTGGCGCTTTCAACCACCGCTTCAGAACGGCTTGGCGTGCGGCGCTTGCCGTTCGCGGCGGTGCAGGTCGGCATTGAGGGCGGCGGTATGATGCGTGGGCGCATTGCGCGGCCCAACATTCGGTTCGGCGAACGCACGGCGCGCAACTTCGCTGGCGTGTTTCCCGTGCCGGTCAGCACGCAAGCCGATGGCGTCATCGGTCCCGGCTCGCTGCCGTATGACATTGTCACGATCCGGCTTGGCGCTGACGCTGCTCAGACGCGCGATATCGTGCTGCCGCTCGAAGACGCGGACCTTTGGTACACACAAGCCGAAGTCGGCGGGCAGAATTTGCGTGTGATGTTCGACGTCGCCAACGACGCCAGCATCTTCAACCGCCCCGCTGCGCGTTTGTTTGATCGCGCCGGTGCAATCCCGGCTGCCGGTGAGCTTGCGGAACGCCCAGTGATCCTTGGCCTCTCAACACTGATGCAGCCGGTCACCACCGAACTCACCGCCCACGGTCTCGCACTCGGCCCGACATTCGCGCGCACGGTCTCGCCGCTGCTTGGCGCGCTTGAGGAGGACGCGATCGTCGCGGAAGGCGAGGCCAGCGAAACGCCGCCTTCGCTGGTGATTGGCCGCGCCGCTTTGCGGCAAGCCGGGTGTTCCTCGATCAGCGTCAACCGCCGCACGCGCCAACTGACTTTGCGCTGCGCCGCCTAGACGCGCGCGCTGCAATCGTCCAAGAGCGCAACGATAGAATTTAGGAGTTTCCATGCGTCCCTCAGGCCGCGCGCCCGATCAATTGCGCGATGTTACGCTCGAAATTGGCGTCTCGCGTTACGCCGAAGGCTCATGCCTCGCGCGCTTTGGTCAAACTCATGTGCTGTGCACTGCAAGCGTTGAGCAAGGCGTGCCGGGTTGGCTGAAAGGGCAGGGCAAGGGCTGGGTCACGGGCGAGTACGGCATGCTGCCGCGCGCGACGCACACGCGTGGCCGCCGCGAAGCCGCGCAAGGCAAGCAGAGCGGGCGCACGCAAGAGATCCAACGTTTGATCGGTCGATCGCTACGTTCGGTCGTCGATATGAAGCTCTTGGGCGACCGCACCATCACGCTGGATTGCGACGTGATCCAAGCCGATGGCGGCACGCGCACGGCGGCGATCACCGGCGCCTGGGTCGCGATGGCGCGGGCGTGCAAGTATCTGGTCGAAGAAAAGGTGATCAAGGAAAGCCCGATCATCGGCCAAGTCGCCGCCATTTCGTGTGGCGTGTTCAACGGCACGCCGGTGCTCGATATCGACTACGCGGAAGATTCAAGCGCTGAGGTCGACGCCAACTTCATTCTTTCCGGCGACGGCCGCATGATCGAACTGCAAGCCACCGGCGAGAAGCGCCCGTTCAGCGACGAGGAGTTTGCTGAACTGATGCGGCTCGCGAAGTTGGGCTGCGGGCAATTGTTCGAGAAGCAACGCGCCGCCGTCGGCTGAGGAGGAGCACATGCGCAGGTTCGTACTCATCGCTGCTTTGTTTGCCGCCGCGTGCTCGCCCGCCGAGCAAACGACAACCGTGCCAACTGACGACGCACTGCCGGTGCCGCCGGAAATCGCCGCCGTCGTTTCCGCCGCCATGCCTGGCGTTTCGATCACCAGCGGCGCTTCGGATGGCGCGGGCGAGTACGAAGTCACCGGCACGCTTGATGGCCAAGAATATGAGTTTGATTTGCTAGGCCCTGAAGGCGGCTGGCGCGTTGTTGAGGTGCAGCGGGACATCGCCTGGGGAGATGCGCCGCAAGCCGTACGCGATTTGGTGGCTACATCGCCGGGCGCGTTCCTGCCGGAGCGCGTGATCGAAAGCGGCCAACCTGGCGATGGCGGCATCGTCTATGAGTTGTTCGCGCCTGGCGCGCCGGACGCGCCGTCGCTTGAGGTGCGCTACTTTGATGGCGAAGCCGCCGTCGTGCCGCCCGCGCACTGATGCGCTTCTCGATCGCCGCACGCCTGAAGAGCTTCACCTTCGCGTTCGAAGGCTTCGCCTTCATGCTGCGCACGCAGCACAATGCTTGGGTGCATCTAGCGGCGACGATTGTGGTGATCGCGCTGGGATTTGCGTTGCAAGTGAACGCGGACGCGTGGCGCTGGCTGATTGCCGCGATTGCACTGGTGTGGGTCGCCGAGACAATGAACACGGCGTTCGAGCATCTCTGTGATGTGGTCTCGCCGCAGCTCAATGAATCCGTGAAACGCTCCAAGGACATTGCGGCTGCAGCAGTCCTCGTCTGCGTCATCGCATCGACACTGCTCGGCGCCATCACGCTCGCGCCTTACGTCATGGCGGCGCTGCCATGATCGAGCGCTTGCTCGCCGCCGGCGCGATCACGCGCATCGCGCGCGTCGGCTACGCGCCGTTCGAGGGCGATGATCCGATTGAGATCACGTTCGCCAACGGCGACGTGTTCAATGTCGATGTCGGTTTCGAGGGCGCGACGGACATTCAGGTGAGGGAAGGGACGTTGCTCGAGACGGCTTACGGCCACTTGCGCAACGAAGATCCCGCCGCGTTTGCCGCAATCGAGCGCGATTGGTCGAGCGAGGATATCGATCTGCCGTGGCTTGTCGGCGCGACGCTGACAAACCCGCGCCGCCTCGCAATGACCAATCCCTATCGCGTCGATGTCGGCTATGTGTTCGAGGCCAACGGCCGTGAGTTCGCGTTGTTCGGTGAGGCCGATTTCATCAGCGCCAATGAGCTGAGCGACGAAGCGAACGAAGATCTGCGCCTCGAAGTCGGCGCGCCTTACTCCGCCGCCTGATCCGCGGCTTCCTCAAGCGCATCGTCTTCGCTTGGCTCGTAGCTCAAGATCTCGCCGGGCTGACATTCGAGCACGCGGCAGAGCGCGTTCAGCGTCGAGAACCGGATCGCTTTCGCTTTGCCGGTTTTCAGGATCGAGAGGTTCGCCAACGTCACGCCGACCTTCTCGCTCAGATCGGTGAGCGACATGCGGCGGTCCAGCAAGATGCGGTCGAGGGTGACGCGGATCGCCATTAGATCGTCAGCTCCTGTTCTTCCTTCAGGCGTGCGCCCTCGCGGAAGACTTCGGCAAAGACGATCAGGATGAGGATCGACATCCAGTTCGTGAAATTGTCGCTGTTGATGCTGAACGAAGCGCTGCCGACGGATTCCGGCGCGCCAAAGACGCCGAACATCACGCCGAGCAGGGCCAGAAGCGCGTAGCGCGAGACCTCGATCGCCACCATCGTGATCCAGATCACGCGCAGGTGCGTCGCGTTTTCGCGCCGGAATGGGTCGCCGGTGGTGAAGCTGCCAAACAGGCTGCGCAGGCGCCCAACGATGATCAGCGAACCGCCGACGATGACGCCGAGCGTCAGGATCGCGGGCGTCAGGATGTGCCAGTCGGTCCATTTGAGTGCGCGCAGGGCGCCCGGATCGATGCCCTCAATCTGGATGTGGACCTGTTCGCTGCTGTCGATGACCGGGAGCGTCGTCGCGTCGATGACGCCGATTGTGGTCAGCAGGACAAAGACGAGATAGCTGGCCGCCACGGCTGCCCAAGCGATGAAAACCACCCAAAGCACAATCCAAGCGATCGAAAGCCCAACCTGGACGATCGACGCAATCGAGCCTTTGCCGAGGGTTTTCATGGCGATGGGAGCCCCTTCCGGGCCAAGCGTAGTCAGAGTTTATTGATAAACGATATAGACCCGTCCGCCCCTAGTCAAACAAGTGTTGCAACCATGCCCCGCCTGTCCGGCCGATTGGTCGTAGCTTCCCATAATGCCGGAAAAGTCCGGGAGATCGCTGCGCTGCTCGGGCCGCTCGGGATCACGCCTGTCTCGGCGGGTGAATTGGGGCTGCCTGAGCCGGAAGAAACGGAAACCACCTTCACCGGCAACGCGGCGCTTAAGGCGCGCGCGGCGGCGGAGGCATCTGGGCTGCCGGCGCTCGCGGACGATTCCGGGCTGGAGGTTTTCGCGATCGGTGGTGATCCCGGCGTCTATTCGGCGCGCTGGGCCGGGCCGGAGAAGGACTTCGCCGCCGCGATGCGGTTGGTGTGGGAGAAGCTCAGCGCAAGCGGCGACGATCGCAGCGCGCGCTTCGTGTGCGCGCTTGCACTGGCGCAGCCGGACGGCGGCGTCGAAGTGTTCGAAGGGGAGGCGCGCGGGACGATCGTCTGGCCGCCGCGCGGCGAGAAAGGCTTTGGCTACGATCCGATTTTTGAACCAACGGGGCTCACGCGCACGTTCGGCGAGATGACTCACGAAGAGAAGCTGCCGCTGACGCATCGCGCGCGCGCGTTCGAGAAGCTCGTCGCGTCGCTCAAATGAGCGAGACCGGCATCTATGTGCACTGGCCGTACTGCAGCGCCATCTGCCCGTATTGCGATTTCAACGTCTATCGCGCCCGCAGCGCCCACAATGCGCCGCTGCTCGCTGCCATCGCCACGAACTTGGAAGAGCACGCGAAGAGGTTCGGCAAACGCGACGCTGTGAGCCTGTTCTTTGGCGGCGGCACGCCGTCGCTGCTGCGCGGGGCCGAGATCGAACAGATCATCGCTGCTGCGCGCCGCACCGTGGGCCTCGCCGCCGATTGCGAGATCACCATCGAGTCCAATCCGGAAGATGCGCTTCTCTTCGCGGAGCAAGCGGCTGCCGGGATCAATCGCTTCTCTATTGGCGCACAGGCGTTTGACGACGACGCTCTCCATGCGCTGGGGCGCAAACATGATGCGGCTGCATCGCTCGCTGCGGTTGAGGCGGCGGCGGCGACTGGCCAGCGTGTCTCGCTCGATCTCATCTATGCGCGCGAAGGGCAGAGCGTGGCGGCTTGGCGCGAAGAGCTGACGCGTGCGCTTGCGCTGCCGATCGAGCACGCCTCGCTCTACCAGCTCACCATTGAGCCCGGCACTGCGTTCGCGCGGCGTGTCGATCGCCATCAGCTCACGCCGCCTATCGACGATCTTGCCGCTGATCTCTATGAGGCGACGCAAGAGGTTTGCGATGCCGCCGGATTTCCCGCGTACGAGATTTCAAATCACGCGCGGTCGCCCGCAGCACGCTCACGCCACAACGCGCTCTATTGGAATAGCGCCGATTGGATCGGCGTCGGACCTGGCGCGCACGGGCGCGTCACGTACGGCGGCGCGCGCATTGCGATGGAAGCGCAGCGGCGGCCCGCTGATTACATCGACGCCGTCAACGAGCGCGGCGTTGGTTGGATCACTGAGTCGCGGCTGACGCCGTTGGAAGCAGCGGATGAAGTGCTGCTCATGGGGCTTCGCATCGAAGAGGGCGTTGATCTCGCCCGCGTGGAAGCGCTTCGCGGCGCGCCGCTGAACCGCCAAGCGCTTGGCTGGCTGATCGAGCAGGGGCTTGTCACACAAGACAACGGCCGCATCCGCCTGACGCGGAGCGGCCGTTTGCTTTCGAATAAGATTGTCGCTGAACTCGCGGCTTAAGTGCCGCTGTTGCGGAAGCGGCGTGGCGCAGCGTCGAGCACTGTGTTGCTGCCTTGGCGCACTTCCATGATCGCCAAGCCGCGCTCGATGGCGCCGTTGGCGCTGAACCGGAAAAGCCCGTCGGAGCCGGCGAAGCCTTCGCGGTTCTCAATCGAGCCGCGCGAAATGCCGTTGACGCCGCGATCGCGCGAAAGAAGCGACGCAAGCGCGACGGCGTCATAGCCCAAGCTTGCGAGGCGCGTCGGCGATTCACCGAACACCGCGCGATAGCGGCTCTCGAACTCGACGCGCGCGCCCGGATCCGGCGCCACGTACCAGCCGCCCGCAAGTGAAGGTTCACGCTCCGCTTCGCCGGACCATACGCTTGTGCCCATCAGACGCGTCTGGCGCGTGTCGACGCCGGCTTGCACCAGCGCCGTGCCGATCGCACGCAAAGGCGCGCCGCTCTCGGCGATGATGATGCCTTGCGGCCGTGCGCCCGCCGCCAGTGCGCGCGCTGCTGCTGCGGCGTCCGCGTCGGTGCGGTTGTAGAGCTGCGCGGAAACGACGGTGACGCCGTTTCGTTGTGCTTCAGCGCGCAACGCGCTTTCGACGCGCCGTCCGTACTCGTTCGAGGGCGCCAGCAACGCGATGGTGCGGATGTTCTGCGCCGCCGCGTACGAGACGAGGCGCGAGACTTCGTCCTCGAGCTGGAAGCTCAGCAGGTAAACGCCATTGCCGCCGACTGTGCGGTCTGACGAAAAGCCGATCACCGGCACGTTCTGCGCTGAGGCCGCCCCCGCCGCACCGGCGACGCCTTCGCGCAGCACCGGGCCAATGATGATGTCGGCGCCGTCGTCGATGAGCGCGCGCGCAGCGGCGTTGGCCGACGCTTCCGTCGAGCCGGCGTCACGCGGGATCAGCAGCGTGTTCTCGTTACCCAGTTCGAACAGCGCGAGTTCGGCGGCGTTGTAGAGCGCAGCCGCATCTTGCGGGCGCAGCGTGAAGGGCAACAGCAGGCCAACGCGAACGATCTCGCGCCCGCGCATGAATTGCGGCGTCAGGCCTTCGGCGGTTTGCGGCGGCAGATCCGGGGTCGTCGTCGGCGTGCCGGTGGGCGGTGGCGTTGACGGGCCGGGGCCTGGCGCGGTGGCGCAGGCGGCCATCAAAGCCGCAAAGCTGACTGCAACCGTCGTCTTCAGGCTTGGCGCAGCGAGCAGACGCGCCGATGATTTGGCGGAAGCCATGAATAACCCTTCGTCGAACCCCGAAAAGAATGCGCGCGAACGTATCGGCGCCCGCGAATCCAGTCCACCGCTGGAAGCGGGCCTTTATGTGGTGGCGACGCCGATCGGGAACCTCCGCGACATCACGTTGAGGGCGCTCGACATTTTAGCCACAGCCAGCCGCGTTTACGCCGAGGATACGCGGGTGGCGATGAAGCTGATGGACGCCTACGGCCTGAAGCCGAAGCTCGGCGCCTATCACGAGCACAATGCCGAAGCGATGCGCGAGGTGATCCTTGACGCTTTGGGGAAAGGCGAGAGCATCGCGCTGATCTCAGACGCCGGCACGCCGCTCGTTTCCGATCCTGGCTACAAGCTCGCGCGCGCTGTGATCGAAGCTGGGCATCGCGTGTTTCCAATTCCCGGCGCCTCGGCGCTGCTCGCAGGCCTCGTGATCTCCGGTTTGCCGACAGATCGCTTCTTGTTTGCGGGGTTCTTGCCGCCGAAGCAGGGCGCGCGCCGCACAGCGATCGGTGAGGTCGCCGACGCCGACGCGACGCTGATCTTCTATGAGACCGGTCCGCGCCTAGCGGAATCGCTGGCGGACATGGCCGAAGTTTTGGGCGATCGCCCCGCCGCGGTGACGCGCGAACTCACCAAGATGTTTGAAGAAGCGCGCCGCGGGCCGCTCAGCGAGCTCGCGGCGCATTACGCTGCAGCCGGCGGGCCTAAGGGCGAGATCGTCGTGCTCATTGGCCCGCCCGAAGCCAAAGGGGAGGTGAGTGACGAAGCGCTCGACGCTTTCCTGCTGCGCGCGCTGCCGCGCGGTGTGAAGGAAGCCGCGAGCGAAGCGGCGCGCGATCTCGGCGTCCCTCGCAAGCGCGCTTACACGCGCGCGCTCGAACTGAAGGATCGTGCGTGAGCCGCCAGCAGGCCGAGCGTCGCGGACGCACGGCCGAATGGGCCGCGATGATCTATCTCATCTGCAAAGGCTATCGCATCCTCGGGCATCGTTTGCGCACGCCTTACGGCGAAGTTGATGTCGCGGCCTGGAAAGGCGGCGTTCTGGTGATTGTCGAGGTGAAGGCGCGCGAAACCTATGATGCAGGCGCGTATGCGGTGACGCCAACGGCGCAACAACGCATCGCTCGCGCAGCGCAAGTGCTAGCGGGCCGCTGGCGCCTCACGCACGCGCCCATTCGCTTCGACTTGGTAGTGGTTGGTTCAGGTCTGTTGCCAAGGCATGAACGCGGCGCCTGGTATGACGAGCGTTCGCGCGCCTGATCTTAAATGTGCCGAAACGATCCCAGCGCAAAATCCCGCGCATTATGCGCAAGTTTCCGCTTCTTCTTCTCGTCGCCGCCGCCTCGCTCAGCGTGAGCGGTTGCGTGACTGCCGCACTTGGCACCGCAGCGAGCGTCGGCGTTTACGCCGCGCAGGACCGCACAATCGGTGAGGGCATCGATGACGCGTCCGCGTCGCAGCAAGTGAAGATGCGCTTGATGGCGGCTGACAGCGTCGCGTTTCAAGAAGTTGACGTCGAAGTCGCCAACCGCAATCTGCTGCTCTCCGGCACGGCGCCGACGGCTGAGCATCGCCAGGCTGCTGAAACCATCGCACGCAGCGTCCGCACCATCGACAATGTCTACAATGAAGTCGTCGTCGGCGAGCCTTCGAGCTTCGTGCGTAGTGCGCAAGATGAACTGATCACCGCGCAAATTCGCACGCGCCTCACCGCGAGCCCCGCCGTGCGCGCGATCAACGTCAATATCGAGACCTTCCACGGCAACGTGTACTTGATGGGCACCGCGCGTTCGCAGCACGAGCTTGAGCGCGCCGCTGAAATCGCCAGCGTTGTTGGCGGTGTGCGCCGCGTCGTCTCGTTCATGCAGGTGCGCGCGCCGGACACGCCGTACTACGCGCAAGCGCCGAACACTGGCCCCGAGTATCGCGGCTCCGATGGCGTGCCGGACGGCGAGCAGCTGGCCGGCGGCCAGAACTAATTTTCTCTTAAATTCCGGTGATTTGGATGGCGCGCACGCGCGCCTGGGGGTAAACCTGTGTATCGCTTCGCGCAGGGCGCGACGGCGTTCATTTTCTGTTGCCGGTTTGTTCTAATTCTGTACAATATCCCGCGTCGCTTGTGGATAAAGGGCGGTCGCGATGCAGACCTGCGCCAACGCAACCACCGTAGCTTTTGCCGGACTCGAAGCACGCCGCGTCGAGGTCCAAGTGCAGATGACTGGCGGCACGCCGGGCATTGTCATTGTCGGCCTGGGTGACAAAGCCGTCTCTGAGTCGCGCGAGCGCGTGCGCGCGGCGTTCGCTTCTATCGGCCTCGCAATTCCCGCCGGGCGTCTCGTCGTAAATCTCGCACCGGCGGACATGCCTAAAGAGGGGACGCACTACGATCTCCCCATCGCGCTGGCGATGATGGCGGCGATCGGCGCGTTGCCGCATGACGCGCTCGATGGCGTGGTTTGCTTCGGTGAAGTGGGGCTCGATGGATCGCTTGCGTCCGCACCCGGCGCGCTTCCTGCTGCAATGGCGGCGCATGCGATGGATGCCGCGTTCATTTGTCCGGAAGTGTGCGGCGCTGAGGCTGCGTGGGCGGGCGGCGAAGTGATAGCCGCGCCGTCTTTGCTTGCGCTGGTCAATCACTTTCGCGGCGGCGCTTCGATCAAGGCGCCAGAGCGCGGCGATCTTGTGTCCGGTGATAGCGTGCCCGATCTGCGCGACGTGCGCGGTCAAGAACAAGCAAAGCGCGCGCTCGAAATCGCGGCTGCCGGCGCACACAACATCCTCTTTGTCGGCCCGCCCGGGGCGGGCAAATCTATGCTGGCGCAACGTTTGCCGGGATTGTTGCCGCCGCTTTCTTCCGAGGAATTGCTCGAAGTTTCGATGCTGCATTCGGTTGCGGGCTTGTTGGAGCGCGGCCGGCTAACGCGCACACGCCCGTTCCGTGCGCCGCACCATTCTGCATCGATGGCAGCGCTTGTGGGCGGCGGTTTGCGTGCGAAGCCGGGCGAAATCAGCCTCGCGCACCAAGGCGTTTTGTTTCTCGACGAGCTGCCGGAATTTTCCGCGCAAGCGCTCGATGCGCTTCGCCAACCTTTGGAAGCGGGCCAAGTGTTGATTGCGCGCGCCAATCATCACGTCACCTACCCAGCCCGCATTCTGCTCGCGGCGGCGATGAATCCGTGCCGCTGTGGAGGCGGGCCGGGCGCAGGCGCATGCCGTCGCGGTCCGCGCTGCGCGATTGAGTATCAAGCGCGCCTGTCTGGCCCGCTGCTCGATCGTATCGACATCCAACTCGATGTCCCGCCAGTCACGGCCGCCGATCTCGCGCTGCCGCCGCCGATCGAAGGCACGGCTGAAGCCGCTGCGCGCGTTGGCCGCGCCCGCGATGCGCAAGGTTCTCGGAAAGCCGGCCTCAACGCGACACTCGATCTCGAAGCGCTTGAGCGGATCGCGACGCCAGATTCTCCCGGCGCAGCGTTGCTGGCGAAGGCGGCGGAGTCGCTGTCACTCTCGGCGCGCGCTTACCACCGCACGCTCAAGGTTGGCCGCACCATTGCGGACCTCGACGGGTCTGATGCCGTGCGTCGAATCCACATTGCTGAAGCGCTCAGCCTGAAGCGCCAGTGGGCAAGCGCCGATCAGGGCGGTTTCGCCAGGGTTTCTTAACCGCCGCAGCTTCTGATCGGGCGATGGCCCAGGCAGCGGCGACGCAAGCATTCGATGCCTTCGAGGCATTACCCGATCCGGTCGCGATCCTGGCGGCGGACGGCTCCCTGCTGCGCGCCAATCCGGCGTTCCGCGCCATCTTCCGGCATTGGATCGGCCCGCATCGTCCGCCGTGGGGCAGGGCGCCGACGCCTGAGTTCACCAATGGCGAGCGCCGCTTCGATGCGCCCGCGCCGGATGGCCGTCAGTTCGAATGGGCGGAGCGCCAATTCGGTGACGGCGCGAGTCTCGTCGTCGCGCGCGACATCACGCGTCACGTCCGCGCCGCCGAAGATGCGCTGCGCGCCAAGACAACGCTCTTCGCCACGCTCACGCACGAATTGCGCACGCCGCTTAACGGCATCCTCGGCATGGCCGGCTTGCTCGAAATGGGGAAGCTGGAGCCGAACGCGCAGAGTTATGTCGGCGCGATCAAGCAATCGGGCGAGCTGTTGCTCGAGCTGATCACCGAGATCCTCGACTACTCGCGGCTTGAAGCTGGCCGCGTTGAACTGGAGTCGGCGCCGTTCGATCCCGAAGCGACGATGCAGAGCGTGGCGGAACTTCTCTCGCCGCGTGCGCGCGATAAGAATCTTGAGATCGCCGTCACCGTTCGCGGCGACTCGCCAATGCGCGTGATCGGTGACGATGGCCGCTTGCGTCAGATTCTGTTCAATCTCGCTGGCAACGCGGTGAAGTTCACTGAGACCGGCGGCGTCGTCATCGAAATGGCGCCGCGACCCAACGGTCGCTTGCGCTTCAACATTCGCGACACTGGCCCGGGCGTCGCGCCGGAAAAGCAGGCGCTGATCTTCGAAGAGTTCACGCAGGCCGATGCCGGCGTAAACCGCCGCCACGGCGGGGCAGGGCTTGGTTTGGCGATCGTGAAGAAGCTGGCGCTGGCGATGGGCGGTGAGGTTGGCCTTGTGTCGCGCCCAGGCTTTGGCGCGAGCTTCTGGGTCGAACTCCCGCTCGCGACTGCGCCGAACGTTGAGCCGCCGCCTTCGCTTGCGCGTGTGCGGATTTGCGTCGTCAGCCCGTCTCTATTGCTGACCCAGACGTTGCGCGCCGTCGTCATCTCGCTTGGCGCGATCCCCGTCGATCGCGGTGCGCCGGCGGATGTCGTGTTGCTCGATTGGCATGACGGCGTCGATGGCGAAGAGATCGATGCGCTGCGCCGGAGTTCGCGCGCGATGATCGCGCTGGCGCCGCAAGAGCGGCGGCAGATCATCGATGCGTGCCGCGCGGCGGGTATCGAACACTACACGCTGAAGCCGGTTCGCCGCGGCTCGCTGGTGGAGCGCATCAGGGCAGCGCTCGGTGAAGAGCCAGAGATCAAATCAGCCGCGCCGCGCGACGAGGCGCCAGCGCAACAGCCGCTGCTCGGCCTTCGCGTCTTGCTCGCGGAAGACAACCCGATCAACGCGCTGCTGGCGCGCACATTGCTCACCAAGGCCGGCTGCAGTGTCACCGGCGTGCAGGATGGCGAAGAGGCGGTAGCGGCGGCTTCAGCCGGCGCCTTTGATCTGATTCTGCTCGATATTCGCATGCCGCGCCTCGACGGGTTCGAAGCGGCGGAACGCATCCGCGCGGGAAGCGGCCCGTCGGCCGCCGCGCCAATCATCGCGCTCACCGCCGACGCCGGCGACGAAGAGCGCGCCCACGCGGCCAAGTCCGGCATGGACGATTTCATCACCAAACCGATCGACGCGAACCGGCTGCTACAAGTCGCGGCCCGCTTTACCGAGCGCCCGAACCCCGCCACGTTCGCCAGCAAATAAAAGCGGCGGAGAGCCTTAATGTCCGATACCCCAGCCGCGCTTGAGGCGAAGCGCTCAACTTGGTCAGCGCTTGCCGTGTTTTTCGAGCGCCAGTCGCTCATCATGCTGGCGCTGGGCTTCGCGGCGGGTTTGCCGAACCTGCTGGTGTTCGACACGCTCTCTGCCTGGTTGCGAACAACCGGCGTCTCGCTTCAAGTCATCGGCTTCTTCGCGCTGGCGACGCTGTCTTACTCGCTCAAATTCCTCTGGGCGCCGCTCGTTGATCGCACATCCATTCCGGGTCTCAGCGCTTTGCTCGGACATCGCCGCTCGTGGATGCTGGTGTGTCAGGGGCTTCTGATCCTCGGCCTGTGGCTGATTTCTGGCTCTAACCCAACCGTCAACATCGGCCTCGTCGCGGCGTTTGCCGTCTTCGTTGCATTTACTTCGGCCACGCAAGACATCGTCATCGATGCGTGGCGGATCGAAGCCGCCGGACAAGAGCGGCAGGGCGTTATGGCCGCCGCCTATCAATGGGGTTATCGCATCGCGATCCTCACGGCAGGCATCGTGCCGCTCTTCCTCGCGTCGCGCATCAATTGGGGCGTCGCTTACGCCACGATGGCTGTGCTGATGGGTATCGGCATTCTCGCCGTGCTGTTGGCGCCGAGAGAAAAGCCGCGCCCAGAGCAACAACCACTCATGCCGACGGACATGCCCGCCAAACCTGCGGAAGAAACCATCGAGTGGATCGCACGCCTCGCGCTGCTGCTTGTGGGCGCACTCATTTTCGGCACCGGCTTCACGGGTATGTTTGATCTGCTGAAGAATACGTTCGGCATCTTTGGCGCGGCGGAGTCGCTCGCGGGCCTAGAGGCGGCTTGGGCTGAAAAACCGCTCGGCGTTTTCCTGCAGGTTGGGTTCGCCTTCGCTGGCTTGGCGATGATGGTGTGCGCGGCGCTGCCCGCGCCCGGAAAGCCGACGCGGCCGAGCGTCTACTTCAAGCGGTCTTATGGCGAGCCGCTCGCGGATTTCTTCAAGCGGTTTGAAGGCACGGCGGTCCTCATCCTGGCGATGATCTGCTGCTATCGCCTCAGCGACTTCGTGCTCAACATCATGAACCCGTTTTATCTTGATGTGGGCTTCGATCTCGAACGCATCGCCGAAGTGCGAAAAGGCTTCGGCGTTATCATGCTGAGCGTTGGCGTCGGCGTCGCCGGTTGGGCGGTTGCGCGTTTCGGCCTGCTCAAGTCACTCGTTGCGGGCGCGTTTGTCGGCCCTGTATCGAACTTGATGTTCGCTTGGCTCGCGACGACCGGGCCGGATTGGCGGGCCTTCGCGGCGGCGATCGCCGTCGACAACGTCACCGCGGGATTCTGCGGGACCGTGTTGATCGCGTATATGTCGAGTCTCACAAGCGCCGGCTTTACAGCGACGCAGTACGCGCTGTTCTCATCGCTCTACGCGCTGCCAGGAAAGCTGATCGCGGCTCAATCGGGTGGGATCATCGAAGGGTCCGCGCGTGCGGCGGAGAGTGGGGGGCTGCTCGGAGGTCTGCGCGGCTTCTTCACCAACTTGCCCCAAGGCGCGTTCGCGCGTGCGGCCGATCTCGGCGTGTCGCCCGCATCCCTCGGCGCGGGCTACGTCATGTTCTTCCTCTATTCGTGCCTGATTGGCGGCATCGCGCTCGTGCTGGCGCTGATGATTGCGCGCAGGCAAGCGTGGGGCGCAAAGTCGCCCGTGGCAGAGTCGGGCACTCAGCTAGCTTAGGCTTTCGCTTCGCCCTTCTGCTCCGCGACCTGGAACGCCGCCAAGGTGGCGTAGCTGACGATGTCCGAAACCGTGCCGCCGAGTGGCGCGATCTGGATGGGGCGCGAAAGGCCGGTCAGCACGGGGCCGATCACCGTTGCGCCGCCCGCGCTTGAGAGCAGGCTGGTTGCGATCGAAGCCGAGTGCAGCGCCGGCATGACCAACACATTGGCGACTTCAGTCAGGCGTGAGAACGGATAAAGTTCGCGCATATCAGGGTTGAGAGCGACGTCGACATTCATCTCGCCTTCGTATTCAAAGTCGATATCCTCACGCCGATCGAGAATGGAAACTGCTTCGCGGATCTTCTCGGAGCGCTCCATCGTTGGATTGCCGAACGTCGAGTGCGAGATGAGCGCCACGCGCGGCGTCACGCCGAATTGGCGCGCCATCGCGGCGGACTGCAGCACAATCTGCGCGAGTTCCGACGGCTCCGGGAATTCAGCGACGGCCGTATCGCTGATGAACAGCGTGCGGCCCTTCATCAGCACGACTGACATGCCCATTACGCGCTCGCGCGGCGCCGGATCTATCACCTTCAGCACGTCATCAAGCGCTGTGGCGTAGTTGCGCGTGACGCCGGTGACCATGCCTTCGGCGTGGCCCATCGCGACCATGCAGGCGCCGAACACGTTGCGGTCGAGGTTCACCAGCCGCTGCACGTCGCGGTGCAGATAGCCGAACCGTTGCAGGCGCTTGTAGAGGAAGTCGGCGTAGACGCCGTTGTTCTCGGACAAGCGCGCATTGACGATCCGAAGTTCGGCGTTCTCAGGCACGCCAACGTTGGCCATGTTGGCGCGCACGGTTTCTTCGCGGCCGATCAACACCGGATTGCCCAGCCCAAGTTCGCGGAACGCATACGCGGCGCGGATCACCGAGGGCTCTTCGCCTTCGGCGAACACGATGCATTTCGGCTTGCGCCGCACCACAGTTTGCACGCGTTGCATCATCGCCGCGGTCGGATCGAGGCGTTGCGCGAGGCTGTGCCGGTAGGCTTGCATATCCGCGATCGGCTTGCGCGCGACGCCGGTATCCATCGCCGCTTGCGCGACGTAGGGCGGAATTTCGGAGATCAGGCGCGGATCGAACGGGGCGGGGATGATGTAGTCGGGGCCGAACTTTGGGCGACGGCCGTGATACGCCGCGGCCACTTCGTCCGGCACATCTTGCTTAGCCAGGTTCGCCAGCGCGCGCGCGGCGGCGACCTTCATCTCTTCATTGATCGTGCGCGCACGCACATCGAGCGCGCCGCGGAAGATGTAAGGAAAGCCCAGAACGTTGTTCACTTGGTTCGGATAGTCCGAACGGCCGGTCGCGACGATCGCGTCCTTGCGTACTTCGTGCACGGCCTCCGGCGTGATTTCGGGATCGGGATTGGCCATGGCGAAGATGATCGGCCTCTTCGCCATCGACTTGACCATTTCTTGCGTCACCGCACCGGCGACAGAGAGGCCCATGAAAACGTCCGCGCCCTTCATGGCGTCGGCGAGTGTTCGCGCTTTCGTGTCGACCGCGTGGATGGACTTGAACTGATCCATGCCGCGTTCGCGCCCACGATAGACAACGCCTTCGCGATCGAGCGCGATGACGTTCTCATGCGGCACGCCGAGTTGCTTGATCAGCGCAATACACGAAAGGCCCGCCGCGCCTGCGCCGTTGCAGACGACTTTGATGTCTTTCAGGCTGCGGCCTGTCAGCTCGCACGCATTGAGCAGGCCAGCGGCGGCGATAATTGCGGTGCCGTGCTGGTCGTCGTGGAAGACCGGAATGTCGAGCTCGTCGCGCAGGCGGCTCTCGATGATGAAACACTCGGGGCTCTTAATGTCCTCAAGGTTGATGCCGCCGAATGTCGGGCCGATGTTGCGGACGGTGGTGATGAATTCTTCGACGTCCTGCGACGTAACCTCGATGTCGATCGAGTCCACGTCGGCGAAGCGCTTGAACAGGACGCTCTTGCCTTCCATCACCGGCTTCGACGCCATGGCGCCGAGATTGCCGAGACCGAGGATCGCGGTGCCGTTTGAAATCACCGCCACCAAGTTGCCCTTTGACGTGTAGTCGTAGGCAAGGTCTGGGTTCTCAGCGATCGCCTTCACGGGAACCGCGACGCCCGGCGAGTACGCCAGCGAAAGATCGCGCTGCGTCGCCATCGGCTTGGTCGGCAGGATCGAGATTTTGCCCGGCGTTGGGTGCTTGTGGAAGTCAAGCGCCTCTTGGTCGGTGAAAGTCTTCTTGGAGTCGGCCATGGGTCTCGAAAATTGTCGGAAAATCTAGGCAGCACCCTAGCTTTGGGCCTCAGTCCGTCAATGGAAGTCCGCGCCGCACTTCGCTAAAGAGGCTCGTGGCTGATTCATCTCACCCGGCACCCAAAGTGACGCCGTTCATGGCGCAGTATCTCGCCGCCAAAGCTGAGCACCCCGATGCGCTGCTCTTCTTTCGCATGGGCGATTTCTACGAGCTGTTCTTCGAGGATGCGGAGAAGGCTTCCGCTGCCGTCGGCATCACGCTGACCAAACGCGGCCAGCATGGCGGCGAGCCGATCCCGATGGCGGGCGTGCCGTGGCACCAAGCTGAGAACTATCTCTCCAAGTTGATCCGCGCTGGTCACAAGGTCGCGGTCTGCGAACAGCTCGAAGATCCGGCTGAGGCGAAGAAGCGCGGCGGCAAGTCGATCGTTCAGCGCGGGGTTGTTCGCGTGGTCACGCCCGGCACACTGACGGAGGAGGGCCTCCTCGATGCGCGCGCCGCCAATCGCCTCGCGGCGATTGCGTTCATGAGCGAGGGCGCGGCGATCGCTTGGGCGGATGTGTCCACCGGCGCGTTCGAGACGCGCTCGCTGAAGCACAACGAAGCGGAAGAGGAGATCGCCGCTCTCTCGCCCGCCGAGCTCTTGGTGACGGATGCTGACGCACAGCACGTCAACGAGGCAGCGCGCATCACCGGTGCAGCGCTTACCGTGCGACCCGCCGTCAAGGCTGACGCCAAAGCAGCGGCGCGCCGGATCAAAGCCGCGTTCGAAGTCGCCGCGCTCGATGCGTTTGGCGATTTCACCAATGTCGAACTTTCCGCCATGGGCCTGCTGCTCGACTATATCGAGCTGACGCAAGCGGGCGCCGCGCCGCGCTTGATGCCGCCGCGCCGCAACGCCGAGCGCGCGTTCATGGCCATCGACGCCGCCACGCGCGCCGCGCTCGAAATTGAGCGTTCGACGCGCGGGAGCAGGGAGGGATCGCTGCTCGCGTGCGTGGACCGCACCGTCACCTCCGCAGGCGGCCGCATGCTGGCTGAGCGCATTTCGCGCCCGCTGACGGACGTGTCGGCGATCAGCGCGCGCCACGATGCGGTGCAGTTCTTCCTCGATGCGCGTGACCGTCGCGACGGCGTGCGCGAAGAACTCCGTGCAGCTGGCGACCTTGCCCGCGCTCTAACGCGGCTTGCGCTCGGGCGCGGCGGCCCGCGCGATCTGGCCAATTTGCGCGACGGCCTCACGGCCGGGGATCGCGCTGCCGCGCGCTGCTTGGGCCTTTCGACGGACGCGCCGGCAGAAATCTCCCGCGCCTGCGCCGCGCTCGCTCTAAGCGCGCACGCCGAAAGCGCCGCTCTTGCGCAGACGCTTAACCGCGCGCTCGCGCCAGATCTGCCGTTGCTCGCGCGCGATGGCGGCTTCATCGCGGCTGGTTATGACGCAACGCTCGATGACACGCGCGCGCTGCGCGACGATAGCCGAAAAGTGATTGCGGCGCTGCAGGCGAGCTACGCGGAGGAAACGGGCATCGCGGGGCTGAAGCTCAAGCACAACAACGTGCTGGGCTATCATATCGACGCGACGACAAAGCAGGCCGAGGCGCTCATGGCGCCGCCGCTCAATGCGCGTTTCATCCATCGCCAGACCAACGCCGGCTCGATCCGGTTCACCACCACAGAACTCGCCGAGCTCGACGCTAAGATCTCGCGCGCAGGCGAAGCCTCGCTGGCGCGAGAGCTTGCGCTGTTCAAAGAGTTCGCATCGCGCGCGGCGGCCATCGAAGCGCCGATACGCGCCGCTGCCGAAGCGTTGGCTTCGCTCGACGTCGCGGCGGGGATGGCGGAGTGGGCCGAGGAAACGCAGGCGACGCGGCCGGAGATTGATGAGACTTCGGCGCTGCTCGCCGAAGGCGCGCGGCACCCGGTTGTGGAAGAGGGCGTGCGTCGCGACGGCAACGGCTTCACGCCGAACGATGCGCGTCTCGACGCCGAAGGAAAATCTGGCCCGCGCCTGATGGTCGTCACCGGTCCCAACATGGCGGGCAAGAGCACGTACCTGCGCCAGATCGCGCTGCTCGCCGTGCTCGCGCAGGCAGGCGCTTATGTTCCGGCGCGCAAGCTCCGCCTTGGCATTGTCGATCGCGTCTTCGCGCGCGTCGGCGCCTCGGACGATCTCGCGCGCGGCCGCTCCACCTTCATGACCGAGATGGTAGAGACCGCCGCGATCCTGAACCAAGCCGGTTCACGCGCGCTCGTGGTGCTCGATGAAATCGGCCGTGGCACCGCGACCTTCGACGGCCTCGCCATCGCCTGGGCTGTCGCCGAGCATTTGCACGAAGCCAACAAATGCCGCGCCGTCTTCGCCACGCACTACCATGAGCTGACGCGCCTGGCCGATAAGCTCGAAGCCGGCGCCAACGCGCATTTGCGTGCGAAAGAATGGAAGGGCGATCTCGTCTTCCTGCACGAAGTCGCGCCAGGCGCAGCCGATCGCTCCTACGGTATCCAGGTCGCCAAGCTCGCCGGCTTGCCGAAGTCCGCCGTCGAGCGCGCCAAGGCGGTGCTGCAGCGTCTCGAAACCACCGGCGGCTCAACCCGCATGGAAATCGCCGACGAACTGCCGCTGTTCGCGCAGGTGATGGAAGAACATGCGCCGTCAGCGCTGGAAGCAGCGCTCAACGACATCAATCCAGATCATTTGTCGCCGAAAGAAGCTCTAGAGCTTCTCTACAAGCTTAAGGCTGCGTCTCGGCAGGATCTCTGAGCGGGGACTCACGGTCGTCAACGCGCTGACGCGCTTGCTCGACGGCCATGCCGCGCGACACCGCCTCCGAAGCCAGCGGCAGCGACGAGTCCATCGCCACGAACATCATGTAGGCGCCGAGGATGCCGCCGAGGATGAGGCCAGTGACGCCCCAAAGCGAGGCAGCGAACCAATAGGCAGAGGCGCGTTCGCTCTTGATGCGTTGCGCGAAGAGCTTCTGATCCATAATCGCTTCAAGGCCAGCGCGGGCGGGGTGATCGGTCACGTGATCGTCGTCCACGGGGTTGAGGCGGATGGTCTTGCCGCTTTTGCGCATACGAAGGCTCTCCCGGGAAACGATCGTTCCCGTTACAGTCATGGCTGTGCTCGCGAAATGAGGCAAGGTTTCGACGTGCTGATAACCAAGAAGTCAGGGACGAGTGTCCAAAACAGTGGCGCCGACGCCCCAGAATGACGAAATTGCAATGAGATGGTCGCGTCACGGCTGAAACCTGCACGTATCGAGCACGTCGTCGACGGCCTTCGGCTGCGCGCGCAACTGAGCGCCGCTTATGCGGCTGAGGGCGAGAGCGCGCGTGGTTCGGTGCGCAACCTTCTGCACGGCGCATTGTTTCGGGGCCGAATGGTCGCCAAGGAGCGGCTCGAAGCAGGCGAGAACGGCCTCGCGGTCGCGCGCTTGCTCGCGCAGGTAGCCGACGAAGTCGTCGCCGCACTCTACGACTACACCACCACCCACATATTCCGCGCCCGCAACCCAACCGAGGGCGAGCGCTTCGCCGTCGTCGCCGTCGGCGGTTACGGCCGCGGCGAGCTTGCGCCGTCGTCCGATCTCGATCTGCTGTTCTTGCGGCCTTACAAGGCGACGCCGTTCGACGAGAGCGTCACTGAGTACATGCTCTACATGCTCTGGGACATGGGCCTGAAGGTCGGCCACTCCTCGCGCAACATCGATGAATGTTTGAAGCTCGCGCGCGAAGATCACACGATCCAGACGGCGCTGCTCGAAGCGCGCCGCATCGCCGGCGATGAATCCCTGGCCGAGGAGCTCTTCACTCGCTTCCGCAAGGAAGTGGCCGATCGCGACCACGCCGCTTTCATCACCGCCAAGCTCACCGAGCGCGATGAGCGTCACGCTCGCGCAGGCGCTTCGCGCTATATGGTCGAGCCGAACATCAAAGAGGGGAAGGGCGGTTTGCGCGACCTGCACACGCTCTTTTGGCTCGCGCGCCGCCGTTATGGCTTTTCGCGCCCACGCGATTATGTCGAGGCAGGCGTCTTCACCAATGAAGAACGCAACGCCTTCCGGCGCGCGCTCGAATTTCTTTGGACCGTGCGCTGCCATCTGCACTTCATCACCGGTCGCGCTGAGGAGCGGCTGACATTCGATCTGCAGCCGGAGCTGGCGAAGCGTCTCGGCTACGGCGCGCGTGCGAACAACAGCGCGGTCGAGCGTTTCATGAAGCGCTACTTTCTTGTCGCGAAAGAAGTCGGCGCGCTTACGCGTACGCTCTGCGCACGGCTGGAAGCTGACCACGCCAAGCAATCGCCAAAGGGCCTGCAGCGTCTGTTGAGCAATGGGCGCAAGCGCACCGCGCCGATCGAGACTGGCTTCTGTGTCGACGGCGGGCGCCTCAACACCGAAAGCGCCGACGTTCTCGATACGCCGCTGAACGTGCTTCGCCTCTTTGCCATCGCTGAGAAACTCGATCTCGACATCCATCCCGATGCGTTCGGCCAAGCCTCGCGCCGCGTGCGGGCCTTCGGCCCGGCTTGGAGGCGGCAACCGGAGGCGCGCGCCGCGTTTCTCGATGTCGCTACTTCGAAGCGCCATCCTGGCGCAGCGCTTCGGCTGATGAACGAAGCCGGCGTGCTGGGAAAGTTCGTGCCGGAATTCGGCCGCATCGTCGCGCAGATGCAGTTCAATATGTATCACCACTACACGGTGGATGAGCATACGCTGCGCGCCATCGACGCGATGTCCGAGATCGAGAACGGCGCGCACAAGGATCAGCACCCGCTCGCGAGCGACATTTTCCCGAAGATCATCAATCGCCGCGCGCTCTACCTGGCGATGCTGCTGCACGACACCGGCAAGGGTGACGGCGATCAGCAGATCGAAGGTGAGAAGTCGGCGCGCGCCGCGTGCGAGCGCTTGGGTCTGCCGCAAGAGGAGGTCGATCTCGTCGGCTGGCTCGTCGGCAATCACCTGGTGATGAGCGACGTGGCGCAGAAGCGCGATATCGGCGATCCGCGCACCGTGGCGCAGTTCTCCAAGATCGTCGGCAACGTCGAGCGCCTGCGTCTCCTGCTTGTCCTCACCGTCTCGGACATCCGCGCGGTGGGCAATGTGTGGAACGACTGGAAGGGCCAACTTCTCCGCGATCTCTATCGCCTGACCGAAGCCGCGCTACACGGTGGCCGTTCGGACGAAGAGGGCGTGCGCGAGCATCTGGCCGAGATCGCCAGCGCCGCAAAAGAACAGTTGCTGAAGGATATTGGCGGCGCGCGTGCGGACGTGCTGCAAGCGTGGCTCGATGCGCTCGATGACGGTTACTGGCTGAACCACGACGCTGACGCGCTCAAGTGGCACGCGCTCGAAGTCATGCGCGCGCGCACTGAACGCGCCATCCCGCATGTCGCGGCGCGCATCCGTGAAACGCAAGGCGTCACCGAAGTTCTCGTTTATGCCGGCGACCGCGCAGGCCTGTTCGCGAGCATTGCGTCGGCCATTTCCTCCAGCGGCGCCGATATTGTTGGCGCGCGCGTGCATACGTCGAAGGATGGCGCGGCGTTTGACGTGTTCTCGATCCAAACCACTGGCCACAAGCCTTTCGGACTCAACGATCAGCGCGCGCTGGAAGCTCTGAAACAAAAGCTGACGCGAGCCGCGATCGAAGACCATGCGCCCCCGCCGGCCGCGCCGCCGTCGCGCCGCAACGCCGCGTTCACGATCGAGCCATGGGTGCGGATTGACAACGACATCACCCCGCACGCCACCGTCATCGAAGCGTCGGGCCGTGACCGGCTCGGGCTTCTGGCCGATCTCGCGCACGTGTGCGCCGAAGCCGAAGTGTCGATCGTTAGCGCCCACATCGATACGTATGGCGAACGAGCGTCGGACGTTTTCTACGTCCAGGAAGAGGAGGGCGGTGGACAAGTCGCCAATCCGCGCCGCATCGCCTCCGTCCGCGCCAAATTGGAAGACGTTTTGCGCGCCGCAGAACCGGCTGCGCCCGCCGATCCGGCCAAGGCGCCGTTGGCTGTGGCCCGCGCCTCGACGGCGCGCTAGCGCCGCGTTAGACACGCGCGCCGCCTTCCCGGGGAATCAATGAGTCTCGCCCGCAACACGCTCGTGCAGTCTGCGTTCACGTTGGGCAGCCGGGTGCTCGGTTTCGCACGCGATGCGGTCATCGCCGCGCGCCTCGGCGCCGGCCCCGTGGGTGACGCGTGGCAAACCGCGTTGCAGTTTCCGAATTTGTTTCGCCGCCTGTTCGCCGAAGGCGCGTTCGCGCAGGCGTTCGTGCCGATCTATGCGCGCATCGAAGCTGAGCGCGGGCCGGAAGCCGCGCGCCAGGCCGCGTCGGAAGCGATGAACGGCCTGTTCGCGATCACGGCCACGCTCTGCATCATCGCGCAGATCGCGATGCCGTGGATCATGCTTCTGGTGCACTGGGGCTATCGCAACGATCCCGTGCACTTCAATCTCACAGTAGCGATGACGCAGCTGACGATGCCGTACCTCGTCGGCATGGCGATGTCGTCGCTGTTCTCGGGCGTGCTCAACTCCGCTGGCCGCTTTGCGCTCTCTGCCTTTGCGCCGACTTTGCTCAACATCGTTGTGCTCGCCGCGGTGCTGCCGTTCAACGATCCCTACCAAGCCGCGTACGCCGCCTCGATCGGCGTCACCATCGCCGGCGTGCTGCAAGCCGTCGTGCTTGCCTTCGGCATGGCGCGCCTTGGCGTGAAGTTGCGCTTCGCGCTGCCGCGCTGGACGCCGGACTTGAAGCGCATTGTCGCCGTTGCGGTGCCGGGCGCGATCGCCGGCTCGGCGATGCAGATCAATATTGTCGTCAGCCAGATTCTCGCGTCGCTGGAAGTCGGCGCCAAATCTTGGCTCGCCTTCGCCGACAGGCTCTACCAACTGCCGCTCGGCCTGATCGGCGTCGCCATCGGCATCGCCATTCTGCCGCGCCTCGCGCGCGCCACCCAGGCAAAGGACTCCGCCGAAGAGGCGCGCACGCTCGATGAAGCCGTGATGCTCTCGATGGCGCTCACATTGCCGGCGGCGGCGGCGCTGGGCTTTGCGCCGTTCTTCCTGATGGACGGCTTCTGGACGCGGGGTGCCTTCACCTCCGAAGACGCGCGCATGTCCGCGCTGGCGCTCCAGCATTTCGCCTGGGGCGTGCCGGCGTTCGTGCTCGTGAAAATTTTCACGCCGCCCTTCTTTGCGCGCGAAGACTCGCGGCGTCCGATGCAATTCGCGCTCGCCACTGTTGGGCTCAACGTAATGCTCGGGGCGGGGCTGTTCTTTGCACTGCGCAGCATCGGCGCGCACGGCTTCGTCGGCCTTGCCATCGCCACCAGTGTCGCTTCATGGGCGAACGTCGGGTTGCTCACGTTCACGTTGGCGCGCCGGGGCATGTATCGGCTTGGCGGCCAAGCAGTCGCGCGGCTTGTTCGCATCCTCATCGCCACCGGGCTGATGGGCGCCGCCATCGGCGTTGCTGCATACTTCCAGCCGCAGATCGTCGAAGCGCTCTGGAGCAAGGAGCTCGCCGTCGTCGTTGTCTGCGCGACCGGCTTCCTGTTCTACATCATCCTCGCCTTCGCGTTGGGCGCGGTGCGGATGTCAGAAATCCGTGGCGCGTTGCGACGGACGCCAGCGCCAAGCGGGGGAGGCGGCTTGCCGCCGGGCTTGGACGGCTGATAGAAGCCGCCGCATGAACACGAGAACGCACCTCTGGCGATGGCGGGCCTGACCTGACGCCGCTTCTCCGCGCCCGAATTGGCGCGCCCGTTCTCATGTTCCGGAGTTTTCAATGACCGACGCCGCCCAGCCCCAATACAAGGGCCCGCAACGCGTATTCTCAGGCATGCAGCCGACCAACGGTCTGCATCTCGGCAATTATCTTGGCGCGCTGCAAAAGTGGGTGAAGCTGCAGGACAGCTTCGAGTGCATCTATTGCGTCGTCGATCTGCACGCGATCACCACTGGTCCCGATCCGAAGAACCTCGCTAGCCGCTGCCGCGAAGTTGCGGCGGCCTATGTTGCGGCGGGCGTTGATCCGAAGCGCTCGATCATCTTTGTGCAGTCAGCCGTGCGCGAGCACAGCGAGCTTGCCTGGATCTTCAATTGCGTCGCCCGCATGGGCTGGGTCGAACGCATGACGCAGTTCAAGGATAAGGCTGGGAAGGATGCGCAGCGTTCTTCCGTCGGCCTGTTCGACTATCCGGTCCTGCAGGCTGCTGACATTCTGCTCTATAAGGCGACGCACGTTCCTGTCGGCGAAGATCAGAAGCAGCACTTGGAGCTTTCGCGCGACATCGCGCAGAAGTTCAACAACGACCACGACGCGCCGAACTTCTTCCCGCTGCCCGAGCCTTTGATCCAAGGTCCCGGCGCGCGCATCATGAGCCTGCGTGACGGCACGAAGAAGATGTCGAAGTCCGATCCGTCGGACTTCTCGCGCATCAACATGACTGACGACGCCGACACGATCCTGCAAAAGATCAAGAAGGCGACGACTGACGCGCATCCGGTGCCGGAAAGCAAAGAGGGCCTGGCGGGCCGGGCGGAGGTCGAGAACCTCGTTGGCATTTATGCCGCGATTTCCGATCGTACGGTCGAGGACGTGTTGGCCGAGTTCGGCGGCAAGGGCTTTGGCGTGTTCAAGCCGGCGCTCGCGGAAGTGCTTGCGTCCAAGCTTGGGCCGATCGCTGCCGAAATGCGCCGGCTCAACGCCGATACCGCAGCGCTCGACGCCATCCTGAAGGACGGCGCCGAGAAGGCCCGCGCGATGGCGGAACCGATCATGGCGGAAGTCCGTGACGTCGTTGGCCTCTGGCGCGCTTGATGCGCGCCCCGCTTTGAGCGACGTTCGCGCGCCATGAGCAAAGATCTGCAAGCGTTCAGCTGCCTGGTCATCGCCGACGAGAGCGAAGAGTTCCCGGACGCGCTGATCTATGCCGGCTTGCTCTGCCGCTATACCGGCTGGCGCTTGCTGATGCTGCGCGTCATCGAGCCGTCGGATCCTGCTCCCTGGGCTTCGATCACCGAAGAGATGCGCCGGCAAGCGCGCGACGCGGCCGAGTCACTCACGCAGCGCTTCGCCGCCGAGGCTTGGGCCGAATGCGGCGTGACGGCAGAGCCGATCCTGCGCGAAGGCGATTTGAAGCCTGAGCTGCGCAAGGTGCTGATGGAAGACAGCACCATCAAACTCGTGGTTCTCGCCGCCGCGTCACCGCCGAGCGGTCCTGGCCCGCTTATCGCGCAGCTTGGCAAAACCGGTGGCCTCGCGCCGCGCCCCGTCCCGGTTGTCGTTGTGCCTGGCGCGCTGACGCGTGACGAAATCCGCGCCATCGCCCTTCCTATGGCCGCGGCGGTTTCGGTCGAAAGCGAAGAAGAGCCGCCGGCGCCGCAGCCCCCGCCAGCTTGACCCATTCGGCCCAAAGGCCCACCTGAGCCTCATGTTTATCCAAACGGAATCGACGCCGAACCCGCGTACCCTGAAATTTCTCCCTGGCCGGGAAGTGCTGGGGCAGGGCAGCCGCGAATATACCGACGCTGACGCAGGCCTCGCCTCGCCATTGGCGACGGCGTTGTTCAACGTCGATGGCGTCGAGCGCGTCTATCTGGGCGGCGACTTCATCACCATCACAAAGTCTGAGACGATCGAGTGGCCGCATCTGAAGCCGCACGTACTGGCCGCCATCATGGATCACTTTACCTCCGGCCGCGCTGTGCTGGGCGATAGCGCTGCGCCCGCCGATGAGACCGATGAAGCGGACATCGTTTACGAGGGCGATGCCGCCGGCATCGTCAAAGAGCTGAAGGAAATCATCGACGCGCGCGTCCGCCCCGCTGTGGCGCGCGACGGCGGCGACATCACCTTCCACTCCTGGGACCATGAGCACGGCATCGTTCGCCTTAACATGCGTGGCTCTTGCGCCGGTTGCCCGTCTTCAACGCTGACGCTGAAGCAGGGCATCGAGAACATGCTCCGTCACTACGTCCCGGAAGTGATGTCGGTGGAGCAGGTGGTGTGAGTCTGAGCGCTCACCAACGCGCATGATTGTACTCGGTATCGACACATCGTTGGATGCCTGCGCGGTCGCGATCGTTCGCGACACGCACACGCTCGCACACATCCACGAACCGATGACGCGCGGCCAAGCAGAGCGCCTCGCGCCGATGGCGCGAGAAGCCGCGCAGCAAGCTGGAATCACGTTTGCGCGGCTCGATCGCGTTGCCGTTTCCACTGGCCCCGGATCGTTCACGGGCGTTCGCGTTGGTCTCTCGTTCGCTCGCGCTTTGGCGCTCTCGCTTGGCAAACCCTGCATCGGCGTCTCGACGCTCGAAGCGCTTGCGCTGGAAGATGGCGAGGAGGGCGCGCGCGCGGCTTTGATCGAAACGCCCGGCGCTTCGTACTTCGCGCTCTATCAGAACGGCGCACCGCTGATCGCGCCGCGCCCAATTGAACGCGGCGAACACGAAGCGCTGCTCTCAGGCGCCAGCCTCAAAGGGCCAGGCGTCACCGTCAATGCGGCGGCATTGGCAATCCGCGCCATGCGGCTCGACCCCACGCGCTACCCGCCGGATCCGACTTATCTTCGCGCGCCGCACGTCACGTTGCCGGCTGGCTCATGATCGAAGCGGTGCCGCCCACCGCCTGCGAACTGCTCGCATCTTTGCACGCGCGCGCGTTCCCGAAGCCGTGGAGCGCGCAAGAGATCGCCAAGCTTATGGAGAACCAAGCCGTGTTCGCGCTGCTGCACGGCAACGGCGCGGCGGCCAACGGCTTCGTCATGGCCTGGGCAGCGGCTGGCGATGCCGAGTTGCTGACCGTCGCCGTCGTTCCCGAGGCGCGCCGGAAGGGCGTCGGCGCGGCATTGGTGACCTCAGCCGGCGTTGCCGCTTTGGTGCGCGGCGCCGCGTCGATGCATCTGGAAGTCGCCGAGGATAACGAAGCGGCGCGATTGCTTTACCGAAAGCTTGGCTACGAGGAGGCCGGGCGCCGCCATGCTTATTATGCGGGCGAAGGCGGTTCGGTTGACGCCATTGTCATGCGCCGCGCGCTGCCGCGGCCGGTTGTCTGACGCGCCAAAGGTGGACATCGCCCCGCGAGAGGGGGTATCTGAGCGCCCATGGATCGCATCGAAAAACTCTGCGTCGAGAAGGGTATGCGCATGACGGAGCAGCGCCGCGTCATCGCGCGCATTGTCTCGTCCAGCCACGACCACCCGGATGTTGAAGAACTGCATCGCCGCGCCGCCGCGGTCGATCCCGGCATCTCGATCGCGACTGTGTACCGTACGGTCCGCCTGTTCGAAGAAAGCGGCATCCTTGAGCGCCACGATTTTCGCGACGGCCGCTCGCGCTACGAAGAAGTGCCCGAGCATCACCACGACCACCTGATCGATATGAAATCCGGCAAAGTGGTTGAGTTCGTCGACGAAGAGATCGAGCGCCTTCAGCACGAGATCGCGCGCCGCCTCGGCTACAAGCTCGTCGATCACCGGCTCGAGCTCTACGGCATCCCGCTCGACGACAAGTCCAAGGCGGGCAAGAAGTAGCCATGGCCGACGCCCCGAAGCGTCTCTTCATCGAGACGTACGGCTGCCAGATGAACGTCTACGACTCGGAGCGCATGCGCGATGTGCTGAGCCCGCTTGGCTACGCCGTCACCGAGCGGCCCGACGACGCAGACCTCGTCATCCTCAACACCTGCCACATTCGCGAGAAGGCGACCGAGAAGGTCTATTCCGAAATCGGCCGTCTGCGCGTGCTCAAGCAACGCCGCGCGGCTGAAGGCAAGGGGATGACGATCACCATCGCCGGCTGCGTTGCGCAGGCCGAGGGCGAAGAGATCATGCGCCGCGCACCCGAGGTCGATCTCGTCGTCGGCCCGCAGGCGTATCACAAGCTTCCAGAACTGATCGCGCTTGCTGCACGAAAGACCGGCGAGCGCTTGGCTGCGGATTTTACAGCGCAAGAAAAGTTCGACGCGCTGCCCGCGCGTGCGCCCGATGGCGTGACGGCGTTTCTCTCGGTGCAAGAAGGTTGCGACAAGTTCTGCACCTTCTGCGTGGTGCCTTACACGCGCGGCGCCGAGTTCTCGCGTCCGATCGCGGACGTGTTGGCGGAAGCGCGCTCGCTCGCCGACAAGGGCGTGCGCGAGATCACGCTGCTGGGGCAGAACGTCAACGCCTATCACGGCGGCGCGGCCTTCACCGATTTGCTCAGCGAACTGGCCGCGATCTCGGGGCTGGAGCGCATCCGCTACATGACCTCGCATCCCGTCGAGATGACGGATGAGCTGATTGCGCTCCACGGCAGCGAGCCCAAGCTCATGCCGTTCCTGCATCTTCCGGTTCAGTCTGGCTCCGACCGCATCCTCAAGGCGATGAACCGAAAGCACGATGGCGCGTTCTATCGCGACATCATCGCGCGCGTGCGCGCTGTGCGCCCGGACATCGCGTTGTCGACCGACATTATCGTCGGCTTCCCGGGTGAGACGGAGAAGGAATTTGAGGCGACTATGCAACTGGCGCGTGACGTGACCTTCGCCTCGGCATTCTCGTTCAAGTACTCGTCGCGTCCCGGCACGCCCGCCGCGGCGATGATGGGTCAAGTCGAGGAAGAGGTGAAAGCCGAGCGGCTGGCGCGCCTGCAGAAGCTGCTTTTCGAGCAGCAGACCGCGTTCAACGCCGCCCAGGTCGGCCGCACGCTTCCGGTGCTGGTCACGGGGAAGGGGCGGATGCCTGGTCAAAAGCACGGCCGCTCGCCATATCTCCAATCCGTGCACTTCCAAGACACCAACGCCCAGAACGGCGACATCGTCGATGTTCGCATCACTGGCTCTTCGCAAAACTCGCTGAGCGGCGAGTTGGCTGCGTTCGCCCCCGCATGAGTCAGTCCCGCACCATCGCTCTGGGCGAGTCCGCGCAAGCTATTTTTGGCCCGCTGCATCGTCACGTTGCTCAGATCCAGGAAGCCTTCCGCGATCCGAACGCGCCGCGCGGCGCGCCGGCTTACCGGCTTACGTTCGACGCACAGGGCGACAAGCTCATCATCAATGAAGGCCCCGACGCGACCGAGGCGGACTTCGTGCGCGCGCAGCGCATTCTCGATGCGCTGATCGATCAGGTGAGCCGTAAGGGCCGCGTGCGCGAAGGCGAAGTGCTCGCTGCGATCTCGTTTTCCGAAGCGCCAGGCGACGCGCCCGGGCCGATGCATCTGCCGCAGCTGGGCGGTCTGACGCTGCGCACGCCGCGCCAGGTCCACTATGTCGAAGCGCTGCGCGACGAGAACATCGATCTCATCTTCGGCGTCGGTCCCGCCGGCACCGGCAAGACCTTTCTCGCTGTCGCCGCCGCCGTGGAAGCACTGAAGCAAGAGCGCGTTGATCGCATCATCGTCACTCGCCCGGCTGTCGAAGCAGGGGAGAAGCTCGGCTATCTGCCGGGCGATCTCGCTGAGAAGGTCGATCCTTATCTGCAGCCGATCTGGGACGCGTTCCGCTCGCAGATGAGTGACAACGATCTCAAAGCCCGCCGCGAGCGTCGTGTCATCGAAGTTGCGCCGCTTGCGTTCATGCGCGGCCGTACGCTGTCGAATGCGTTCGTCATCGTCGATGAAGCGCAGAACGCCACCGTGCTGCAGATGAAGATGACGCTGACGCGCTTGGGCGAAGGCTCGCGCATGGTCGTCACCGGCGATCCATCGCAGATCGATCTCGTGCGCGCCGATCAATCCGGCCTCGCGCACGCGATTTCAATTCTTGAAGACGTACCGGGCGTCGAAGTGATCCGCTTCGCGACACAGGACGTCGTTCGTCACAGGCTCGTCGCACACATCGTCGAAGCGTATCACCGCGATGAGGGAGCGCGCGGTGGCAGCTAGTCTTGAAGTCGATATCTTGGTGAACTCAGCGCTCTGGCGCGGGCACGAAGATTTGCTGTCGCATGCGCTGGCCGCCGCGGCCGCCGAAATGGGCAAGGCTGGCTCGGTGTCGCTGCTGCTCGGCGACGACGCTTCGGTCGCCGGTCTTAACCAACAATTCCGCGGCAAGGCCGGCCCAACCAACGTTCTGTCGTTCCCGCCGGCGCCCGGAACGGGCGAACCTGGCTTCCTGGGCGACATCGCGCTGGCGGCGGAAACCATTGTCGAACAAGCACAATTTCAGGGCAAAAAGTTCGAACACCATGCCGCCCACCTGGTCGTGCATGGGTTTTTGCATCTGATAGGCTATGATCACGAGAAGCCGGCCGACGCCGAAGTGATGGAAGCGCGCGAGCGCACGATCCTTGCTTCGATTGGGATAGAAGATCCCTACGCGTGAAGCCGCCAACGGAGTGCGACACACACCATTATGGTTGAGACAACCAACGAAGCGAACGACCCTCCCTCGCGAAGACGCGCGGGCCTCTTTCAACGCTGGACGCGGATATTCGCGCGCGGAAAGCTAGGGTCCGCCGAAGCTGTCGAGGAAGCGCTCCGCGAGCGCGAGGAGAACGGCGGCGCAATTGAAATGGCGCACAAGGATCTGATCCTGCGCGCCGCACACTTCGACCAACTCAAAGTCGCCGACGTGATGCGCCCGCGCGCCGAGATCGTCGCCATCGAAGCCAGCGCCACGTTGGGCGAGGCTGCGCGCGTCTTCTCCGACAGTCAGCACTCACGCCTGCCGATTTACGGCGACACATTGGATGATCCGCAGGGTTTCGTGCACGTGCGTGACGTGCTCGCCTTGCTCGCGCCGAACGAGGAGGGCGTCTCGAACGCCAAGTTCGACGATTGCTCGCTGACGCGCATCAAGCGCGAGATCTTGTTCGTGCCGCAGTCGATGAGCTTGGCGCGATTATTCCTGCGCATGCAATCGAGCCGCATCCACTTGGCGCTCGTCGTCGACGAGTACGGCGGCACCGATGGCCTCGTCTCGATGGAAGATCTGGTCGAGCAAATCGTCGGCGCCATTGATGACGAACACGATGTTGAATCAGCGCTCGTGCTTGAGCGCGCTAACGGCGTGTTCGAGGCCGATGGCCGCGCTCCGATCAACGAGGTCGAAGAGAAGCTCGGCAAGAGCCTGGCGCTACCGGAACACGAAGACGAGTTCGACACGGCGGCAGGCCTCGCCACCGCGCTCGCGGCGCGGCTCCCGCAACGCGGCGAAATTCTGCGCCACCCGGCCGGATTCGACGTGGAGATCGTCGACGCCGACCCGCGGCGCGTGAAACGGATTCGCATCAAGCCTGCCACCGAAGCGCAACCCACGCTTCGCGTTGTCACGCCCCCTGAAAAGGCGACGCAGCGCAGCCCATGAGTGTTGACCGGCGCGCCTGATCGCGCTCCAACCGCCCCTTCGCGCCGGACAGGGGAGTTTCGTTTGAACGCAGAGACACAAAGCGTCGTGCGTTCGCGCGTCCAATCCTGGTTTGCGGCTCGCACGCCTTGGCAACGTCGCGGCCTCGCCGCTGCGGCGGGTGCGCTGGCGACGCTCGGCCACGCGCCGTTTCAACTGACGTTGCTCTACGTCGCCGCGATCACCATCGTTGTCTGGCTGCTCGATGTGTCCGCGACGAAGGAGCAGAAGCTCCGTTCAGCGTTCAGCATTGGCTGGTTCTTCGGATTCGGTCACTTCGCGACCGGACTCTATTGGGTTGCGGCCGCGTTCAATGTCGACAGCGACGCGTGGGGGCCGATCTGGGGCGTGCCGGCCACGCTCGGCCTCGCCGCTGGGCTTGCGCTTTTCTTTGGCGTCGGCGCGCTGCTCGCGATGCTGCTTTGGACCAACGACGTCCGCCGCATCGCCGCCATGGCGATCGGCTTCTTCGTATCCGAATGGCTGCGCGGCCACATCCTCACGGGCTTCCCGTGGTTGCTGCCCGCTTATGTCTGGACGCCGGGCGAGCCGATCTCACAACTCGCATCGCTTGTCGGCGCATACGGCCTGTCTCTGCTGACGCTCTTGATCGCGGCGACGCCAGCGGCGCTTGCGGATGCAGGACAATCTTCCGGCAGGCGCTTTGCGCCCATCCTCGTCGCCGCCTTGAGCGTCGGCATGGTGTGGGGCTGGGGCGTCCAGCACATCGCATCGGCGCCGGCCGAAGTCCCGGGCGCGCTTCCCGTTGTTCGCGTCGCTGACTCAGGGCTTGGCCAAGCCGAGAAATGGACGAACCGGCCTGATCAAGAATTCCGCGTTCTGCAGCGCTATCTGGAGGCAAGCAGTGCGCCCAACGACGACAATGCCGGCACGATCCTGATCTGGCCGGAAGGCGCGATTCCGACGCTGCATTTCTTCCAGCTCTACGATGAGCGCTTCCTGTCGGCGCTGGGCAGGGGATTGGGCGATCGCGTGGTCATCACCGGCCTGACGCGATGCGAACCACAACCGCTGTGCGAAGCTTACTGGCGCGGTGAAGTGCGCGCCGACGATCTGCGTCTCTTCAACGCCGCCGCCGTCATCGATGGCGTCAATAGCGAAGCGCGCGTCAGCCAAACCTACGACAAGAACCATCTCGTCCCGTTCGGCGAGTACATTCCGTTCTGGTCGCTTGTGAGCAATCTCAACATCGCGCCGTTGCAACGCATAGGCGCCGGCTTCGAAGCAGGCCCGCCGCCGACGCGTCTGGTGGTCCCCGGCGCGCCGCCCGCGGCCGTGCTCATCTGCTACGAAGCAATTTTCCCAGGTATGGTGCCAAGAGGTGACGGTCGCCCTGGGTGGATCGTCATGGTCACCAACGACGCTTGGTTCGGCGGCGGCACCGGCCCCTACCAGCACTACGCAATGGCCAGATATCGCGCGATTGAAGAGGGTTTGCCCCTTGCGCGCGCCGCTTCGGGCGGAATTTCAGCGATCGTCGACGCCTACGGACAGGAGGTCAGCTCAACCAGTGCGCGAGTTTCGTATGCGGAAGCGCAGTTGCCGCCTGCGATAGAAGAAACCCCATTTGCTGAGTGGGGAAGTATATTGCTCGTAGTATTGTTTGTATTGATCGCCGCACTCCGGTTCTTTCCAACCGGACGACAAGGGCCGGGAGGGTCCCGAGCATGAATGACGAACGCGCAGCCAACGCGATCGACAGAAAAGTCGGTCAACGGGTGCGGTCAAGACGACTCGAAATCGGCATGAGCCAGGAACGGCTCGCCGAATTACTTGGCGTGACCTTCCAGCAGGTTCAGAAATACGAGAAGGGCGTGAACCGCATCGCGGTCAGCCGCTTGTGGGATATCTCCACGGCGCTGGAGATGCCGGTGAGCCGGTTCTTCGAAGGCGTGAGCGCGCGCGGCGTCGCCGAGAACCGCCAGGAATACGTCGACGACGCCCTGGCGACCCCGGAGGGGGCGCAGCTGATGGCGATGTTCGCCTCGATCAAGAGCCAGAAGCTCCGCCGCAAGGTGGTGGAACTGGTGAAAACCCTCACCGAGGACGAAGGCGCCAAGCGCTAAACGCCCGCGACGATTGGGAAATTGCTTCTAAAGGCGGTTCTCCTTAAGAGAGCCGCTTCGTTTTTACCGTTTGGCCCGGAGAATCCGCGTGGCGCGCAGCAATTACGTCTTCACCAGTGAAAGCGTCTCGGAAGGCCACCCGGACAAGGTCGCCGACCGCATCTCGGACACGGTGGTGGATGCGTTTATCGCCGCCGATCCCGAAGCCCGCGTCGCCTGCGAAACCATGGTGACGACGAACCGCATCATTCTCGCCGGCGAAGTCCGCGCCGGGAAGCCGGGCAACGACAAGGCGCAGAACAAGGCCTTCACCAAAGACATCATCGCTTCGCTGCAGCCGAAGGTGCGCGCCGCGGTGAAGGACATCGGTTACGAGCAGAAGGGCTTCCACTGGGAGAAGGCGAAGTACGCCTGCTACCTGCACGGCCAATCCGCGCACATCGCCCAAGGGGTCGACTCGTCGGCTAAGAAGGACGAAGGCGCCGGCGACCAAGGCATCATGTTCGGCTACGCGTGCAACGAAACGCCCGAGCAAATGCCGGCGACACTGCAATACTCGCACAACATCCTGAAGCGCCTCGCGGAACTGCGCCACAGCGGTGAGCGTCCCGAGCTTGAGCCGGACGCAAAGAGCCAAGTCACGCTGCGCTACGAAAACGGCAAGCCCGTTGAAGTCGTCGCGGTTGTTGTCAGCCATCAGCACGGCAAGAAGATCGGCGACAAGAACTATAGCCAATCGCGCTTCGCCGAGATCGTGAAGCCGATCGCCGCTTCGGTCTTCCCGGAAGGCCTGATCAGCAAGCGCACCAAGTGGCACATCAACCCGACTGGCAAGTTCGAGATCGGCGGCCCGGACGGCGATAGCGGTCTCACCGGCCGCAAGATCATTGTCGACACGTACGGCGGCGCAGCCCCGCACGGCGGCGGCGCGTTCTCGGGCAAAGACCCGACGAAGGTTGACCGCTCGGCTGCTTATGCCTGCCGCTATCTCGCGAAAAACGTTGTCGCTGCTGGCCTTGCCGATCGCTGCACGATCCAGATCAGCTACGCCATCGGCGTTGCCCAACCGACGAGCTTCTACGTCGATCTCCACGACACTGGCGTGATCGATCCCGCGATCCTCGAAGCGAAGTTGCCGGAAATGATCGGCGGCGCGACGCCGCGCGCGATCCGCAACCACCTGAAGCTCAACAACCCGATCTACGCCCGCACCGCCGCTTACGGCCACTTCGGCCGCCAGCCGGACAATGAGGGCGGCTTCACCTGGGAGCGCGACGATCTGGTGGCCGAACTGAAGGGCCTCGCCTAAGTCGCTTGGACCGCGGGCCTTCAGGCCCGCATCTTTCGTCGGCGCAAGGGTTGCGCGTCTGAAGACGCGCGGTCCAAGAGGCGTTAAGCTTTCGCGATGTCCTCCTCACTCGGTCTATCGCCTGAAATCGTTCGCTACCTCGCGCACGTAAATCCACGTGAACATACGGCCCTCGCGCGCTGCCGCGAGGAGACATCGCGCTTGCCGATGGCGCGCATGCAGATCAGCGCCGAGCAGGGCGCGTTCATGCAAGTGATCACGCGCATGCTGAACGCAAAGCGCGTGTTCGAAGTCGGCGTGTTCACGGGATACTCTTCAACCGCCGTTGCGCTGACGATGAAGGACTTGCATCCGGTCGGCGCGAAACTGCTGGCGTGCGACATCTCAGAAGAGTGGACCACCAAAGCGCGCGATTATTGGCGCGAGGCGCAAGTCTCCGATCTCATCGAGCTGGTGATCGCGCCGGCGAGTGAAACGCTGGATGCGCGCATCGCGGCAGGTGAGGCGGGCCAATACGACCTCGGCTTCATCGATGCGGATAAGACCGGCTACGACGCCTATTACGAACGCGGCCTTACACTGCTGCGCAAAGGCGGCGTCATGTTGTTCGACAACGTGCTCTGGTCCGGCCGCGTCGCCGATCCGGCGGATACCTCAGCCGATACCTCGGCGCTGCGTGCGCTCGCGCAGAAGGTAAAATCCGATGCCCGCGTCCACGCCGCCATGACCAATATTGGCGACGGCCTGTTGATCTGCGTCAAACGCTGACGCATCTGTTCGCCCGCGTCGGCGCATCCAGAGTGCGGTGGGAGTATCCATGATCTTTCGAACGCTATGCGCGGCCGCCGCCGCTTGGCTTTTCGCCGCTGCTCCGGTGCACGCGCAGGAGCAGGAGGGTCCGCAACTCCCGCAGACGCCGGAAGCCTGGCGCGCCGCGGCTGAGGCCGATCTCGAAGCGCTGCGCATGTATCTGCACGAAGATACGCCCGTCGCCATCGACACGGAAAATCCGCGCATGCAGCGCTGGTTTGATCGCGGCTACCGCGAAGCGCGCCGCCGTGTGCGCCGCGTCACCGATCAGCCAAGCTATTTCTATGCGCTCGCTGGCTACACCAACGGCTTCCAAGATCCGCATCTGAGCCTGCAGTCGGCGACGCCGCTCGCAATCGCACGCTGGCCCGGCTTCATCACCACGGCCAGTGGTGACGACACTGTCGTCGCCTCCAACTACGGCGCGGAAGGGCCTGCGCCTGAAAACGGCGCGCGCCTGATCAGCTGCGACGGCAAATCGCCGGAGCGCCTGCGCGAACGCACAGTGTTTCCGTTCACGCTCAATCCGCAACTTGCGGGCAATCGCCGCGCAGCGCACACGCGGCTTTTCCTCGATCGCGGAAACGTCTTCGCGCCGCCGCCGCGCCGTTGCGTGTTCGAGTTTGAAGGCGCGCGCTCCACCTTCACGCTGAACTGGCGCGATGTGCCGGGCGACGACTACTGGACGCGCTACAACATCGCCACCAACGGCCCCGGCGCTGATTTCGGCGTCACCACGCAGGACGGCGTGACCTGGATCGGCGTGCCGACGTTCGGCAATGACGCAGGCGAACAACTCCGCGCGCTCGTCACCGAAGTCACCGCCAACGCCGAAGCCATTCGCAACGGCCGCTCTGTCGTCATCGATGTGCGCGGCAATGGCGGCGGCAATTCGGAGTGGGGCGTCGAACTCGCACGCGCTCTTTGGGGCGCTGAAGTGCTCGATGCAATCCCCGAGGATGCGCCAGGCGGCGCAACCGATTGGCGCGTGTCACAGCGCAATCTCGACTACATCAACAGCTTCGCGCCGCAGCTGATCGAGCAATTCGGCGAGTATTCGCAAATGGCGCTCTGGGTGCGCGCCGTGCAGGATGGCTTCACCGGCTCGCTTGAACGCAATGAGCCGATGTGGCGACAGCGCGATTCGGATCAAACCGGCCCGGTGCCGCAAGGCGGCGGCTACACGTTGCGCCGCCCGCAGGGACCATCACCAATTCCGGCGCGCGTCTATGTGCTATCGAACGGCTCGTGCGGCAGCGCTTGTTTGGACTTCGCCGACATCGTCCTCCACATCCCGGGCACGCAACTGATCGGCATGGACACAAGCGGCGACGGCCTGCTGATGGAAGTGCGCGACCAAGTGCTGCCATCAGGCTTGTCGCGCGTGGTGCTGCCGCTGAAAGTCTATCGCGGCCGTTCCCGCGGCGCGCTCGAGGCGTACCGCGCTGATGTCACATATGACGGCGTCTGGACCGATGGCGCCGTCCGGCTGTGGGTCGCGGACCTAATCGCCCGCCAATAAGCCTGCGTTTCCGTCGAAAAACGCCAGTTCGCCGCGTTGCGCACGCGCGCGAGCAGGTCTAATCACGCGCCTTCTTTCCTGAATTTCCTCCCGGAGCACCTCCCAATGGCCCGCGCAAAAATCGCCCTTATCGGTTCTGGCATGATCGGCGGCACGCTCGCCCACATCGCGGCGCGTGAAGAACTGGGCGATGTCGTGCTGTTCGACGTTGTTGAAGGCGTCCCGCAAGGCAAAGGGCTCGATATCGCTGAAGCGTCGCCGGTGTTCGGTAAGGATAGCGCGCTGAAGGGCGCAAACGATTATGCCGGCATCGCCGGCGCTCACGTTTGCATCGTCACCGCCGGCGTGCCGCGCAAGCCGGGCATGAGCCGCGACGATCTTCTCGGCATCAACCTCAAAGTCATGAAGGCCGTAGGCGAGGGCATCGCCCAGCACGCGCCGAACGCGTTTGTCATCGTCGTCACCAACCCGCTCGACGCGATGGTGTGGGCGCTGCGCCAATTCTCGAAGCTGCCGCACAACAAGGTCGTCGGCATGGCCGGCGTGCTCGACAGCGCGCGCTTCCGTTACTTCCTGGCCGAAGAGTTCAAGGTCTCGGTCGAAGACGTCTCTGCCTTCGTGCTCGGCGGCCACGGCGACACGATGGTGCCGCTGGTGCGCTACTCTACCGTCGCCGGCATTCCGCTGCCGGACCTCGTGAAGATGGGCTGGACCAGCCAAGAAAAGCTCGACCAGATCGTGCAGCGCACGCGCGACGGCGGCGCCGAAATCGTCGGCCTGTTGAAGACGGGTTCAGCCTTCTACGCACCGGCCGAAAGCGCCATCGTGATGGCGAAGTCCTATCTGCGCGACAAGAAGCGCGTGCTGCCGTGCGCGGCGAACCTCAACGGCCAATACGGCCTGAACGACATGTATGTCGGCGTGCCGTGCATCATTGGCGCGGGCGGCGTTGAGAAAGTCATCGAAATCGAACTCAGCGCCAACGAACGCGCCATGTTCGATCACAGCGTCGGTGCCGTGAAAGGCTTGGTCGATGCGTGCAAAGGCATCGATCCGAGCGTCGGTTAGGTCAAAGACCGCGCAGGCCGCCCTCAAAGGTTGCGGTTCCGGGAGCAGCGGTGTTCTCGCCGCGCTGACGCTGCAGCATTGCAACGAATCGTTCGCTCCCCATGAGGTGGTTCGAGAACGTGTGCCGCTTTAGGCGCGGGTTCTCCGTCGTCATCTCGAAGGCATCCGCCGCGTGCATGGTGATTGATTTTACTTCAGTCCACAGCACCTCCGTCGTGCCGCCGAGAAGGCGGCGAACGCGAAAAGTGTGCTCGTTCCAACTGATCTTGTAAGCCGCTACCTGCAGCGTCCCGAGAGCATAGAGAAAGAGAGCGGCGGCCCCGCCAATGAGGATCAGCGTCTCGCCGCGCTCGATTGCTTCCAGGATGAAGACGTTCGCGAATGCGTAAGCAAGCGGAAGTCCCAAAACCATGCCCAACACCATCAACGGCGAGTGATACGCTTGGTCGGGCGTGTCACGGCTGCGAAATGCAAACGCCAACACAGTCAGTGCAATCGCGCCGCCTACGACCCCCCAGAAAGCGATGCGCTCGTTGAGCGAACCCTGATGCGAAGCGGAGAATTCGCTGCTCCAAACATCGCCTGTCACGATCTGCCAAACGCCAAGAGCCATAACGAGAGGACTCAACCACAGGACATCGATCCAGAAGATGTCGTGCTGAAGCTTGAAATTGTAGGTGTGGCCGCTCTCTGGATCCGTGAGCACTTGGCGCGTTGGCCTCAACACTGTGAGCCGTAGCAACAGCACCACTGCGCCCGCGACGATTCCATCGACGCCGCTGAGAAGCGGTTGATGGCTTTCCCAATAGCCATCTCCCATCGCCGCGTGGACCGCCATTGGAAACAGAATGAAGACAGCGCCGCCGATGAGCGCCAACCCCATGCCCCAACCACGCCATATGATCATCGCCGCCCCCGCTCGTCCGAGCGTACCGCGAAATTCGCGCGGCGCTAGCTACGGCATTTGGCAAAGCATGAGCTGAAAGCGTTGATCAGAGCCGATGACCACCATTGGCCCAACCCTCACCACCGCGCGTCGGCGCCGTGAGTATCGATCCTTCCGTGGGCTGATCTGTAACCGCGGCATTTCCCCGTCCGTAGCCGAAGAAGAGGACAACGGAGGGTTCGTATGCGTGTTTTTGCCGGGATCGTTGCTGCTGTTGCGCTGAGCTTTGCTGCCGCTGCGTCGGCGCAAACGCACAATATGGGTCCCGCCGTCGGCGCGACGATTCCCGCGATCTCAGCGCCGGACGAAACCGGCGCAACACGCGCGCTGGCCTCGCTGGCTGGCGAGCGTGGAACGGTGCTCTTGATAACGCGCGCGGCCGATTGGTGCCCATATTGCCAGGTGCAAATGATTGGCCTTGAAGGCGTGCGCGCGCAGATCGAGCAGCGTGGCTATCGCATCGTCACGATCAGCACGGACAGCGTTGAAGACCTCGCTACCTTCGAGCGCCGCCGCAACATCGGCTACACGATGCTCTCCGACGAACAGGCGCAGATCGTGCGCCAGCTCGATCTGCTCGATCCAACGCAGCCGCCGAACCGCCGCCACAACGGGCTGCCGGTGCCGACCATTTTGATCCTTTCGCCCGGCGGCGAGGTGCTGGCCAAGCTCGGCGACGCAAACTACCGGACGCGGCCCGCGCCGGAGGTCGTACTCGCGACGCTCGACCGGCTGCGCTAGCGCGACACGTCTGCGCGGCGTAAGAGCCAGCGCATGACCACCATCGGCCCAACCCTCACCACCGCGCGTCTCATTCTGCGCCCGCCGCAACACGAAGACTTCGATGGCTTCGCCGCCATGGCGCAGGAAGAGGAGACCATGCGCTTCATCGGCGGCCTCGCGCCGCGCGATGCGGCTTGGCGCGGCATGGCTTCGCTCGCGGGTTCGTGGGCGCTCTTGGGCTACGGCATGTTCTCCGTCATCCGGCGCGACACCAATGAGTGGATCGGTCGTCTCGGCCCGTGGCGTCCGGGCGGCAAGGAAGGCAATTGGCCGGGCGATGAAGTCGGCTGGGGCGTGAAGGCGTCAGCGATGGGGCAGGGCTTCGCGCAAGAAGGCGCGGTCGCCGCGATTGATTGGGCGTTCGACAATCTCGGCTGGGATCACGTCATCCATTGCATCGACAAGCGCAACATTCCCTCAATCAAGCTCGCCGAGCGCCTGGGATCGCAGCTTGAAACGGAAGACGTGCAACTCGCGCCGCCGTTCGAAGCGCACAAAGTCGATCTCTACGGCCAGTCGAGAGCGGCATGGAAAGCCCGCAGAAACGCCTGATCGTCGTTATGCCCTTGCATCCCGCGCTCGCGCCGCCACTTTGAGCGCACGAGTTTGGGGACGACATCACATGCGGAACTTTGCCTTCGCACTTCTGGGCGCGGCGGCGTTCGCCTTTCCGGCGAGCGCGCAACAACAGCAACAGCCGGGGTTTGTTGTCGCGACCAACCCTGCGCCGACGGCGCCGCCGGTCACCGAACTTAGCCCTTCGCAATTGCGCACCGTCGAGCGTCTGCGCGCCGCCGCGCTGCAAGACGACAATGCGTGGAACATCGTCGAGAGCCTCGTCACCGAAGTCGGCCCGCGTCTCGCCGGTTCGGAAGCCGAAGCGCGCGCCCGCGAATGGGCCGTGCGCATGCTGCGCGAGCAACGCTTCAGCAACATCCGCGTTGAGAACTTCACCATCCCGTACTGGGATGCAACGCGTGAAGAAGTGAGCGTGGTCTCGCCGACGCGCCAACGCCTCGTTGTCGCCGCGCTCGGCGGTTCACCGTCGACGCCGCAAGGCGGCCTCGAAGCCGAGATCGTGCGTTTCACCAGCATGGCTCAATTGGAAGCTGCGCCGAATAGCGCTGTCGCCGGCCGTATCGTCTTCATCGATGAACGTATGACGCGTGCGCAAGATGGCTCGGGCTACGGCGCTGCTGTCGCCAAGCGCGGCCGCTGTGCGCCGGTTGCGCAAAGCAAAGGCGCCGTCGCGTGCCTCATCCGCTCCGTCGGCACCGATCCGCATCGGTTTGCCCACCAAGGCGGCAGCTCGCGCCAAGCGCAAGGCGCATCGCTTCCCGCCGCAGCCATCTCACCGGCGGATGCCGATCTGCTCGCGCGCCTCGTCGCCAGCGGCCGCAGTGTACGCGTGAACATCAACATCGAAGCCGACATTCGCGAGAACGCGCCTTCGGGCAACGTCATCGCCGAGATCCGCGGCCGCGAGCGCCCGGAGGAGATCGTTATCCTCGCGGCGCACTTGGACTCGTGGGATCTGGGGCAGGGCGCCATCGATGACGGCGCTGGCGTCGCCATCGTCACCGCCGCCGCGCGCTTGATCCGCGATCTGCCGCAACGCCCGCGCCGCACCATCCGCATCTTGCTTGCTGGCGCCGAAGAAAACGGCGTCCACGGCGGCGCGGCTTACGCGCGCGCGCACGCCAACGAGATTCACGTTGTTGGCGCTGAAAGCGATTTCGGCGCCGGCCGTGTGTGGCGTTTCCGCTCGCGTTTCGCAGACACAGCGCTGCCGCACGCACGCGCCATCCAGCGTCAGCTCGCGCCGCTGGGCATCATCCTCGGCGACAACGCCGCCAGCGGCGGGGCCGACATTGGCGATCTCCGCACCGCCGGCATGCCGGTCGTCGATCTCAGCCAAGATGGTCTCGACTATTTCGACTATCACCACACCGCGGACGACACGTTGGACAAGATCGACCCCGAAGCGCTTCGCCAGAACGTCGCCGCTTTCGCGATCTTCGCTTATCTCGCGGCTGAGAACGATTGGGATTTCCGCGGCCAGCCGGCGCAGTAGTGTCGAAATCGCGCTAAGCTGGGCGTCATAGGGGCAGGGAGGCCCATGATGCTGAAGCTCGTCCAAAGGTTCGCCAAGACGTTCGCACTCGCCTGCGTGTTGTTTGCCACTGCCTGCGCCGCGCAAGCGCAGACTACGCGCGCGGTCACCATCGATGACGCCGCCTGGCTCGCTGGCCGTTGGGTTGGCGAAGGCTTCGGCGGTCAGATGGAGGAGGCCTGGGCGCCGCCTGTCGGCGGCCAGATGATCGGCCACTTCCGCTATTGGCGCGAGGGCCAGCCGCAATTCTACGAGTTCATGATCATGGACGTTGTTGAAGGCGGCGTACGCATGCGGCTCAAGCACTTCAATCCGGACTACACCGCTTGGGAAGATCGCGAGACGTGGACGACATTCGAGCCTGTCTCCGTCTCGCCTGAAGCCATCGTCTTCGACGGCCTCACCATCCGCCGCGAAGGTGAGGACCGCATCGTCATGACCATCCGCATCCGTCGCGGCGAAACGGTCAGCGAAGACACGCTCCGCTTCCAGCGCGCGCCGCTCTAAAACCAACCAGCTTCGCGCAACGGCCGGACATTTGGCCGGCTCACAGGCGCCTCGGCGCCGCCCTTGATGATGAGCACAACTTTATCGCCATCACGCCGCACGCTCTCGACCGCATCGCGCGCCACCCACCATGAACGATGCGTCTGCGCGCCTTCGAGACCCTCAAGCTCAACGATCGCATCGGAGAGCCGCATCAGAATGAGATCGGCGCCCTTCGAAGTGTGCAGCCTCAAATAGTGATCTTCCGCCGACACCGCATAGATCGCCGCGCCTTTGAGCTTCGGCGGCAAACGATCGAGAAAGCGCACGCGGCCTTCAGGCAATGCATGCGTCACCGCGCCAGGCGGCCCGCCAAACGCGCGCTCGACCACCCACGCAACAGCCGCGATGCCAGCGCTGATGCCAAGCACCAGGCCATACAAAGTCGGCCAGTACGAAGAGGGCACTGGCCGGCCCAAGAGCTGCTGCACGAGCACGATCGCGCCAGTCACGAGCACCGCAACCAGAAAAGTCGAGATCACGCGGTTCACGAGCGGGTCGAGCTTCGGCGCGAGCATCCGCAGGCCGGCGCCAATCATAGAGCCGCCGTACCAGCCGAGTGCGACGAGCCCCGTCCAGTAAAGAAATGCACCCCATAGCGGCAGGCCATTGGTGGCGCCGAACGGGTTGGTGAAGGTCAAGAACGCGCCGATTGCCGCGACGGTCGCTGCGCCGCGCACCGGCGAAAGCGACATGGGCCTTTCTGCATCGCTCATCAGAACCAGCCCGCCTCACGCAATGGCCGCACATTCGGCCGGCTCACCGGCGCCTCGACGCCACCCTTCAACACCAGCACCAGCTTGTCGCCTTCGCGGCGCGCACTTTCAACCGCCTCGCGCGCCACCCACCACGAACGGTGCGTCTGTGCGCCTTCCAAACCCTCAAGCTCGGTGAGCGCATCGCTGAGGCGCATGAGGATCAAGTCCGATCCCTTCGAAGTATGCAGCCGCAAATAGTGATCCTCGGACGACACGGCGTAAATCACCGCGCCCTTTAGCTTGGCTGGGAGCCGCTCCAAAAATCGGGCGCGGACCGGCGGAGCATCTGGCGCTGGCGCATGCGTGAGCCGGCCAGGCTGGCTCACGACAACGATAAGCGCCGTCATCGCCACCGAGATGATCAGCACCGGGCCGTAGAGCATGTGCAACCGCTCGGGCGGTATGTTTGTCCCCAGCACCCAGCCCGAATGCGCCCACACCAGGAGCGTGATCGGGATCGCCACCATTACCGCCAGCAGTGCGCCAAACATCCAGAGATTGTTACCCGCGCGCGGTATCCGCACCGCCGCCATCGCCACAAAGTGCGCGATCGCCGCGCCGCCTATCATCACCGGCACCCAAAACAGTAGCCGAGTGCCCATCGGCACGCGATCTGTGCCCAGTGCGCCAACCAAAGCCAGGAACACGCCGGCAGCGATGCATACCGCCAAATTCCGGATTAGGTCGCGGCCGGACTCGTAACCATACGCAAACCGCGAAGCGTGAACGGAATCGGCCGGCGATTCACGCTTAGGCTCAGCTGTTTCGCGTAGTTCCGGCTGCACGCACGCCCTCCGTTGCTCAGGGTCTCTAGCAGACTTCGAACGGAGACCAGAACCGATGCCAGCAAGCCGCAGCCTAGCAGTCCGCCTTATGCCGCTAGGCGTGCTCGCCGTCATTCTGGCCATCTCGCTCGGCCCGTTCATGCCCTACATCGTCCGGCGGCTGGGCAACGTGTCGCTCCACGCCCCGAACTGGGCGCTCTGGGCCGACGTCCCGCTCGTTATCCACATGCACGTCTACGCAGCGCTGACCGCCTTGGTGATCGGCACGATCATCCTGCTGCGCCCGAAGGGCAGGGGTTTCCACAAGGCGCTAGGCTGGACCTGGGTCATCGCCATGGGGATCACCGCCGTCTCCAGCCTCTTCATCACCGGCAATAACGGCAATCACTGGTCGTTCATCCACTTGCTCAGCGGCTGGACCATCATCGGCTTGCCTATGGCCATCTACGCCATCCGCAACCGCAAGGTCGAAACCCACCGCCGCGCCATGACCGGCATGTTCGTCGGCGGCCTCATCGTTGCGGGCGCGCTGACCTTCATTCCGGGCCGGCTGATGTTCGAAACCTTCTTCGGCTAGCAGAGCGGCGTTTTTGCCGGTTCAACGCGCGCGCGAACCCGCCTATCAAGCCTCGTCCCATGACGAGCCTGCTGCGCAACGTCGCTGCACTCATTGCAGCCGTGACGATCCTGCAACTCGCGGGCGGCTTGCTCGGCGTGCGTATTCCGCTCGCGTTTACCGTCGACCATTCGCGCACCGCGTTAGGCCTCGTCGCCGCCGCGTATTCGGCTGGCTTCATGATGGGTGCGATGATCGCGACCTTCCTGTTTTCGCGCGTCGGTCACATCCGCGTGTACGCCGGCTGCGCCGCGATCTTTTGCGCCGCCACCATCGCGCTTCACTTCAGCAACGACATCTGGTGGTGGGGCGTTGCGCGCATGGTTGCCGGCATGGCCGTCGCGCTGATGTTTGCGGCGGTTGAGAGCTGGATCAGCTTCTCGATCGGCAAGCATGCGCGCGGCGAAGTGATGAGCGTCTACATGGTGCTCACCAAGGGCGCGCTGGCGCTCGGGCCGTTCCTCGCGTTTGGCTACGCCGCGCCGGCCGCTGAACCGTGGATGATCGCCGCTGCGCTCGCCGCGCTCTCAATGGTGCCGCTGTGCTTCACCTCCGCGACGCAACCCGATCCGCCAAAAGCGCAACCGCTCGCGCTAGTCGAGCAATTCGCGACAGCGCCAGCCGCTGTTATCGGCTGCTTCGGGGCAGGGTTGGTCAATGGCGGCGTGCTCGCGCTCGCGCCGCTCTACGCGGCTGAACACTACGGCGCTAACGCCGCTGCGGAGTTTTACTCGGCCGCGTTCACAGGCTCGCTGTTGCTGCAATGGCCGGCCGGCCGTTTGTCCGATCGCATGGATCGCCGGCTGGTGATCGCGGCGCTTGCCGGCATTGCCGCCGCTGCATCTTTTGCGCTCGCAAGCTGGAGCGGCCAGCTCCTTAGCTGGTCGGCAACGTTGCTGTTCTTCATTTGGGGCGCGGGCGCACTCAGCTTCTACGGCATCGCCGTCGCGCACATGGCCGATCGCGCAGAGCCGGGTAAGCTCGCGCAATCTGCGGCAGGCTTGCTCTTTGTCTGGGCTGCAGGTTCGGTCATCGGCCCGTTGGTGATGGGACCTTTGGTTGATTGGTTCGACGTCGCCGGCATGTTCTGGTTTTCAGGGGCCGCCGCGCTCTTCGTTGCACTCGCCATGTTCTGGCGCCGCTCGACGCGTCGCGGACCGGTGACGAAAGAAGAGTATGCACCGCAGCTTGGCACGTCGGTTGCCGCAGGCGAAATCGCTTACGGCGAAGAGGACGACAGAGCCGAACATGACGGCGCCGCGATTGCAGGCACGCCCAATCCACGCTAGCGCACGCGCGTGACGCCATCGCTTTCCACGCTCTTCGCTGAATCGCTGAAAGTCGGCTGCCTCGGCTTTGGCGGCCCGGCCGGCCAAATCGCGCTGATGCACCGCGTGTTTGTCGATGAGCGCAAGTGGATCGATGACGATCGCTTCCAACACATGCTCGCCTTCTGCATGCTGTTGCCGGGGCCGGAGGCGCAGCAACTCGCGACGTACATCGGCTGGCGCCTGCGCGGCTGGGCTGGCGCGCTGATCGCCGGTTGGATGTTCGTCATTCCCGGCGCGCTCGTCGTGCTGGCGCTGTCGTGGCTCTACGTGAACTACGGCGAAGTCCCGCTCGTCGCCGCTGCGTTCGATGGCATCAAATGCGCCGTCGTCGCGCTCGTGGCGGAAGCACTATTCAAAGTCGGCAAGCGCGCACTCAAGACAAACATCGCGCTCTGGATTGCAATTGCTGCGTTCATCGCGCTCGTGCTCGGCGCTCCGTTTCCTTTGGTGATCGTTGCGGCTGGAGCGATCGGCGCGTTTTCTCCCTTCCCCCTTGTGGGGAAGGGCGGGGATGGGGGTGCAAGCTCCAAAGCTTCAGGCGCCGCGCAAGTACCCCCACCCCCAACCCCGCCCCACAAGGGGGCGGGGAGTCAGGCAGCGCTCTGGCTCATCTTCTGGCTCGCGCCGCCAGCACTCATCGCGCTCACACTCGGCACGGACCACGTGCTCTTCCAAGTCGCAGCGCTGTTCTCGATCCTCGCCTGCGTCACCTTCGGCGGCGCCTACGCGTTGCTCGCTTACCTAACCACCGAAGCCGCCTCACGCGGCTGGCTCACGCCCGAACAAATGATCGACGGCCTCGGCCTCGCCGAAACAACACCAGGCCCGCTCATCCTCGTGAACGAGTTTGTCGGCTTCCTTGCCGGCCACAACGCAGGCTCACTCACACTTGCGCTTGCCGGCGCGGGCATCGCGCTCTGGTGCACCTTCGCGCCGAGCTTCGTCTGGATCTTCGCCGGCGCGCCTTACGCCGAGCGACTCGAGAAAAACCGCCAAGCCGCCGGCGCGCTCGCGGCGATCACGGCGGCGGTGCTCGGCGTCATCGCCAAGCTGGCGCTCTTTTTTGCGTCACACGCGCTCTTCGCCCGCCAGATCAGCTTCGGCCCCACCGAATTGCCTGACCCAACGTCCGCCATCTGGTGGATGGTCGTCCTGGCGGTCGCCGCCGCCGTGGCGCTGATCCGTTTCAAGGCAAATCTGCTGCTGACCTTGGCCGCATGCGCTCTGGCGGGCTTGGCGGCGCACGCTTCGGGCCTATAGAACGACCCGGAATCCAGTCTCTTCGGGGCCCCAATGAACATCCACGAGTACCAAGGCAAAGCTCTCCTCAACAGCTTCGGCGCGCCGGTGCCGCGGGGCTTTCCCGCGTTCACGACGGAAGAGGCGATCGACGCCGCCGCCAAGTTGGGCGGCAGCGTGTGGGCGGTGAAGAGTCAGATCCACGCCGGCGGCCGCGGCAAGGGCAAGTTCAAGGAAGCCAGCGCAGGCGAGAAGGGCGGCGTGCGCATCGCCTTCAAGCCGGAAGATGTCGGCCTCTACGCTTCGCAAATGCTTGGCAACACGCTGGTCACGCTGCAGACCGGCCCCGCCGGCCGCGTCGTGAAGCGCATCTACATCGAAGAAGGCGTGAAGATTGCGAAGGAGTTTTACCTCTCGGCGCTGGTCGATCGTGAACAAGGCCGCGTCGCGTTCGTCGCCTCGGAAGCCGGCGGTATGAACATCGAAGAGGTCGCGCACGACACGCCGGAAAAGATCTCCACCGTCGGCATCGATCCGCTGACCGGCCCGACAAGCGCCGACACCGCAAAGATCGCCGCCGCCTTCGGCATCAGCGGCGACCTGGCTGCGCAATGCGACGTGCTGATCAAGCAGCTCTACGAAGCCTTCACCAAGAGCGACATGAGCCTGCTCGAAATCAACCCGCTGATCGTCACCGAGGACAACAAGCTTCTCTGCGGCGACGCCAAGGTCAGCTTCGATTCCAACGCCGCCTTCCGTCACAAGGAATGGGCCGACCTTCGCGACATCGGCGAAGAAGATGAGCGCGAGATCGAAGCCTCGAAGTACGATCTCTCTTACATCGCGCTTGACGGTGAGATCGGCTGCTTGGTCAACGGCGCCGGCCTCGCCATGGCGACGATGGACATCATCAAGCTCTTCGGCGCCGAGCCTGCGAACTTCCTCGATGTCGGCGGCGGCGCCGATAAGAATAAGGTCGAAGCCGCCTTCAAGATCATTCTCGCCGATCCCAAGGTGAAGGGCATTCTGGTCAACATTTTCGGCGGCATCGCGCGTTGCGACGTCATCGCCGAGGGCGTGATCGCGGCAGTGAAGTCCGTCGGCCTGCAAGTGCCGCTCGTGGTTCGCCTCGAAGGCACCAACGTCGACGAAGGCAAAGCCATCATCCGCAACAGCGGCCTCAACGTGATCGCTGCCGATGATCTCGAAGACGCGGCCCGCAAGATCGTGGCTGCCGTCAAGGCGTAAGCTTCGCGGGAGACTTCTGTGACGAGCGGGGTATGGCGAGCTGCTCTGGTTGCGGTGTTGCTCGCGATCGCGCAGCGACCGGCGGTCGCGCAAACTCAAGTTGCGCGTGACCAAATCCCGTTAGGTCTAGAGTTTTGCTTGATCGCCGCTGAAGACCCTGAGCGCGCCGCAGAGTTCGCGCGTGCGCGTGATCTTGTAGATACCGAACCCGCGGCCGAAGTGATGGCGTTTGGGCGCGAAGGCGCGCCCGCGTTCATGGGTGTGAGAGTTCACCGACAAGAGAATGGCGATTTCGCCACAGAGTGCGGGTTCGAAGCGATCGCTGTCGGTGAAATCACGCGGGCAGAGATTGAAGCGCTGGGAACTCAATTTTCTCTGGAAATTGTGAGCACCGATGGGGAAGGCCGTTATGGTCTGGCGCGGCGCTCATCGCATCTTGCCATATGGGGTTTCGCCAGCCCAACCGACGCGATCCCGTGCTTAGCCGATGGCCTTACGATCGCGCCAGAGGTGTTGAGAGAGCACCCGCAAATCGTCGATGAGATCGCCGCGGTCTGCAACAAGCCGGGGTTTAGGATGCTCATTTGGAGCGCCCATTCGACCACGCAGATTCCGCAATGAACCGGGTTCACTGCGTCTGGCGATAACAGTCTCTCCCGTGAGCTTTCATCGAGCTGTCATGTTCGGAAGGCCTGCAGGCGCCGCTTGTGGTTTGCTTCGAAGGCACTAAAGCTTGAGGTAAGGGATGGCCATCATCCGCGCGGCCGAGCCTCCGTGCGGACGATCGAAGCGGCGGTGGAAAAATAATGCGTAGCTTGTTTTGTGCTCTTGCGGTTGCGGCCGCGCTTTGTGCTGCGCCGGCTTCGGCCCAACAGCAGCAACCGCAGCAAGCGCCTGCGCTCACGGCAGAGCAGGAACAGCTGCTTGAGACCTATCTGGGACCGGCCTTTGATTTGGCCATTCAGCTTTGCCTAACTGAATCAGCGCCCAATCTTCCAAACCTTGAGGCACAATGGGTGGCCGCGGGTTGGCCTGAATTCGGCGAAATGCACTCGTGGCGCGTCTCGAACATTCCGCCGGGCGATCGCGTCTTGCTCAGCTTCGGCATGTTGGTTGAGCCAGTCACCGATTCCTCCGTGGCCGGCAATTCGATCACCTGCTCGCTGCTAATGCCGCCGATTATGCGACCGCTTCTTGATCGTCACGTCGAGGCGCGGTTCCGGACAGGCGATGGCATGGGTTTCTTCCTGCTGCAGTCGGGTCAGCTGACCGAGCGTTCGATCGATTCACTGCGCGGCACGAATATTGGCGCGCTCTTCGCCGAAACGCCGCCCAACCAGCGCATCGTGATGCTCACGACTGAGGCCGAAGGCGCGACCGTCGTAGCGCGCATCACCGTGATGCACCGCGCGCAATAGCATCCGCGAGGAGGGAAGCATGATCGGCTACGTCACACTCGGCACCAACGATCTAGAGCGCGCCGCCAGATTCTACGATGCGATCGCGGCCGAACTCGGCACCAAGCGCATGATGGAATGGCCCGGCGCGATCGCCTGGGGCACGCCCGGCGGCGGCGCTGGCATCGGCCTCACCAAGCCGTTCGACGGCAACGCCGCGACGGTCGGAAACGGGGTCATGGTGGCGCTTGAGTGCAAAGACAAAGCGCAGGTTGATCGCCTTTACAATCTGGCGATTTCCATGGGCGCCAAGTGCGAAGGCCCTCCGGGCCCGCGTGGCGACACCTTCTACGCCGGCTACTTCCGCGACCCAGACGGCAACAAGCTAAACGCCTTCATCATGGGCTAGGCCGCGAGGCGGATGCACGTCCGCAGGATCGCCAAACGCTCGTCGCGTGTCGCTTGCGGCGCGGCCGTGCGCACCATCGTGTCGAACCATTCCAGTTCATGCTCCGCCGCCGGGAAGCCAATGTTCTCGTTGGTGGAGGCGGCGACGCTGTCGATGATGGTCACGCCATCGGCGCCAATGAACACCAGGAAGGGCAGGCCGGCGTCGCCCGGTGCGTACCGCTCGAACACGTCATCGGCGCCTTCGAGCTGCTGCGCGCGCATGCTCTCGCGAGTCTCGATCACCCGCATGCGATAGGTGCGGAAGCGCGGCGCCATCACGCGCGTGAAGACACCGGCGTTGAGCAACTGATCCATTGGCCGGCACCAGCCGCACCAGCTTGCATAGAATTCCAGCAGTACGCCCTTGCCCTCGGCCGCCGCTGCGGCGCGTTCAGCAGCGAGCGCTTCGTCCGCCGTCAGCGTTGTGTCCGCCCACGCCGGCCAGGCCGCACCCGCGGCGAGAGCGGCTGCGCCGCCGAGCACCGTCCTGCGTCTCAAATCCATGCCTCGCCCCTGATTTCCCGGACGATAGCCTGCGCCTCAAAAACCCGCCACGGGCGACGTCAGGTCATCCGCTAGCCAGGGTTTGCAAGCGCGGCGGGCTGCGTTATGCCGCCCCTCGAATTCCGCGTTTCCTGGCCCGGGGGCCCATTTGTCCATTCTCGTCAACGCTTCCACGCGCGTCATCTGCCAAGGCTTCACCGGCAAGAACGGCACCTTCCACTCCGAGCAAGCCATCGCCTACGGCACCAAGATGACGGGCGGCGTCAGCCCGGGGAAGGGCGGCCAGACGCACCTCGGCTTGCCGGTGTTCAACACCGTCGCCGAAGCGAAGGAAAAAGCCGGCGCCGACGCGACAGTGATCTACGTGCCGCCGCCAGGCGCCGCCGCCGCCATCGAAGAAGCGATCGAAGCCGAGATTCCGTACATCGTCTGCATCACCGAAGGCATCCCGGTGCTCGACATGGTGCGCGTGAAGGCAAAGCTCGCGAAGTCGAACTCGAAACTGCTCGGCCCGAACTGCCCCGGCATTCTCACGCCGAACGAGTGCAAGATCGGCATCATGCCGGGCCAAATCTTCAAGAAGGGCAGCGTTGGCGTCGTCTCGCGCTCCGGCACGCTGACCTACGAAGCGGTGTTCCAAACCACCAACGAAGGCCTCGGCCAAACCACTGCTGTCGGCATCGGCGGCGATCCGGTGAAGGGCACCGAGTTCATCGACGTGCTCGAACTCTTCCTTGGCGATCCCGAAACCAAGTCGATCATCATGATCGGCGAGATCGGCGGCAGCGCTGAAGAAGACGCCGCGCAATTCCTTGCCGACGAACGCAAAAAGGGCCGCTCCAAACCTGTCGTCGGTTTCATCGCCGGCGCCACCGCGCCTCCGGGCCGCCGCATGGGCCACGCCGGCGCGATCATTTCGGGCGGGAAGGGCGATGCGCCCTCCAAGATCGCCGCACTCGAAGCCGCCGGCATCAAAGTCGCCCCGCACCCAGCCGCGCTCGGCCGCACAATGAGCGAATTGCTCAAGGGCTAGGGAACGCCCGCTCGGGGGCTTCGAAGCGTGCGAAATCGTGCTAGATATTCTGCATGACAAAGCTCGAAGCGATCATGGAGCGCGCTCGCGCGCTATCGCCTGAGGAACAAGAGGCGCTGGCTGAGGACATGGAAGCTTGGCTGGATGCCGAGGCTTTTCCCGACGATGACCAGTCCGACGCGGAGCTTGCGGAACGTGTCAGGGCCTGGGAGGCCAATCCAGTGGTGGTTCCGGCCGCCGAATTGCATGCTCGCTTGAAGCTTCAGCGCGACAAAAAGTGATTGGCTATGCGCCTGACGCCGAAAGAGACGTCACGCGCCTTCACGACGGATTAGAAGCACTTAGCGTTAGGGCCGCGGAAGCTTTCATGGCCGAGATGAAACTTGCGGAACGGCGGATCGAAAAGCGTCCGCTAGCCTATCGAAGGCTCCGCGACCGCGAGACGCGTCGCTACGGTTTCAAGATAAACCGCACCAGCTATCTCATCGACTATCGAGTTCATCCCGATCAGATAGTCATCCTGAGGGTTTGGCACGGACGGCAAGATCGGCCGGAGTAAGCGGGGCCGCTCTGCTGCTGAATAAACCGGCAGCCCTGCGCCATCGCAGCCCTTCAATCCTTCACCGACGCACTTTAGAAGGGGCGCCGCCCACCGGCGCGCCCTATATTTTCCTCAGGCTTTGCCCGGTTTCCGAAAGGTCAGCGTTCCATGGCGGATGACGCCCGCAGCCTCTCCAATACTGCCTTGCTCGAAACGAGCTTCCTCTACGGCGCCAACGCGACGTTCGTCGAAGAAATGGCCGCCCGCTACGCGCGCGATCCGAACTCGGTCGACGCCTCCTGGCGCGCCTTCTTCGATCAAGTGCGCGACGATCCGGCAGCCGTAGCCGCCGCCGTCAAAGGCCCGTCTTGGTACCGCCCAGAAATCGCGCGTCCGCAAACGACCGAAACCACCGCGCTGCTCGATGGCAATTGGGGCGCACTCGCCTCCAAGCTCGAACAGAAAGTCGCCGCGCGCTTGCCCGGCGCCTCGACGCAAGACGTTCAATCCGCCGCGCGCGACAGCGTGCGCGCCTTGATGATGATCCGCGCCTATCGCACGCGCGGCCACCTGGCGGCGCATCTCGACCCGCTCGGCCTCGAAGTTCGCCCACCGGCGCCGGAGCTTGATCCGTCAACGCACGGCTTCGGCCCGAACGATCTCGATCGTCCGATCTTTATCGACGGCGTGCTCGGCATGCAGACGGCCAGCGTCAACGAGATGCTGGCGATCCTGAAGCGCACCTATTGCGAGACGGTCGGCGTTGAGTTCATGCACATCTCCGATCCGGCCGAGAAGAGCTGGATCCAAGAGCGCATCGAAGGTCCGGACAAAGCCATCGCCTTCACGCCGGAAGGCAAGCGTTCGATCTTGAAGAAGCTGATCGAAGGCGAGAGCTTCGAGAAGTTCGTGCACAAGCGCCACCCGGGCACCAAGCGCTTCGGCCTCGATGGCGGCGAAGCGATGATCCCAGCGCTCGAACAGATCATCAAACGCGGCGGCGCCCTCGGCGTCGAAGAGATCATTCTCGGCATGGCTCACCGCGGCCGCTTGAACGTACTCGCAGCCGTGATGGGCAAGCCGTATCAGGCGATTTTCCACGAATTCCAAGGCGGCTCGGCGCAGCCTGACGACGTGCTCGGCTCCGGCGACGTGAAGTATCATTTGGGCGCATCGAGCGATCGCGCGTTCGACGGCAACAACGTCCACCTCTCGCTGACCGCGAACCCATCGCACCTCGAGATCGTCAATCCCGTCGTGCTCGGCAAGGCTCGCGCTAAGCAAGCGAAGCGCGCCACGTGGACGGAAGAGGGCGTCGCTCTCGCCGAACTGCGCGCGCGCGTCATGCCGCTGCTGATCCACGGCGATGCCGCGTTCGCGGGGCAGGGCGTCGTCGCCGAGTGCTTCGCGCTCTCGGGCCTGCGCGGTTACAAAACTGGCGGCACGATGCACTTCATCATCAATAATCAGATCGGTTTCACGACCGCGCCGCGCTTCTCGCGCTCGTCGCCGTATCCGTCTGATGTCGCGCTGATGGTGCAAGCGCCGATCTTCCACGTGAACGGCGACGATCCGGAAGCCGTTGTCTTCGCCGCCAAGGTCGCGACCGAGTATCGCCAGCTCTTCGGCAAAGACGTCGTCATCGACATGTTCTGCTATCGCCGCTTCGGTCACAACGAGGGCGACGATCCGACGATGACGCAGCCGATCATGTATCGCCGCGTCAAAGATCAGCAGACGACGCTGCAGCTCTACGCCGAACGCCTCGTCAAAGAAGGCGTCGTCACCCAGGCGCAGATGGACGAGTGGCAGGACGACTTCAACGCCTTCCTCGACCGCGAGTTCGACGCCGGCAAGACTTATCGTTCCAACAAAGCCGATTGGCTCGATGGCGATTGGGCTGGCTTTGCGCTGCCGGAGGACGACGATCGCCGCGGCAAAACCGAAGCGCCGCTGGCAAAGCTGCGCGACCTCGGCCGCCGCATCACCGAAATCCCGCGCGATTTCGACATGCACAAGACCGTGCAACGTGTCGTCGAAGCGCGGCGCAAGGCCATCGATGAAGGCCAAGGGGTCGATTGGGCGCTCGCCGAACACCTCGCCTTCGCGACGTTGCTGGACGAGGGGTTCAACGTTCGCCTGAGCGGCCAGGACTCCTGCCGCGGCACGTTCAGCCAGCGCCACTCGCACTTCGTCGATCAGACCACCGAAGATCGCTACACGCCGCTCAATCACATGCATGCGGGCCAAGCGCACTACGAAGTCATCGACTCGCTGCTCTCCGAAGAGGCTGTGCTCGGCTTCGAGTACGGCTACACACTCGCCGATCCGAAGACGCTGACTCTCTGGGAAGCGCAGTTCGGCGACTTCGTGAACGGCGCGCAGGTCGTCATCGATCAGTTCATCAGCTCGGGCGAGCGCAAATGGCTGCGCATGTCCGGCCTCGTGATGCTCTTGCCGCACGGCTACGAAGGGCAGGGTCCTGAGCACTCATCGGCGCGCATGGAGCGCTTCCTGCAGCAATGCGCGGAAGACAACATGCAGGTGATCAACTGCACGACGCCGGCGAACTACTTCCACGCGCTGCGCCGCCAGTTGCATCGCGACTTCCGCAAGCCGCTGATCGTGTTCACGCCGAAGTCGCTGCTGCGTCACAAGAAGGCAGTCTCCGCACTCGCGGACATGGCGGAAGGCACCTCGTTCCACCGCGTGCTCTGGGATGATGCGCAGCTCAACAACGGCAACACCACGATCAAGCTGAAGGGCGACAGCGAAATCCGCCGCGTCATCCTCTGCTCGGGCAAAGTCTACTACGACCTGCTCGACGAGCGCGAAAAGCGCGGCCTCACCGACGTCTACATCCTGCGCCTCGAGCAGCTCTATCCGTGGCCGATCAAGTCGATGATGCATGAACTGGCGCGCTTCCCGAACGCCGAGCTGGTCTGGTGTCAGGAAGAGCCGAAGAACATGGGCGGCTACATGTTCGCGGAGCCGTGGATCGAACTGACGCTTGAGAAGCTCGACATCAAAGCCAAGCGCGCGCGCTACGCCGGTCGCCCGGCCAGCGCATCAACAGCCGCGGGCCAAATGTCAAAGCACCTCAAGGAACTAGAAGGTTTCTTGGAGCAAGCGCTCGGATGACGACGATGCAGGGATCTTGCCATTGCGGCGCGGTGCGTTTCGAAGTCGAAGAACCCGAATGGGTAATGGACTGCAATTGCTCCAAGTGCCGCCTCTATGGCGCCCTTTGGGCATACTATCCGCAGCGCGAGGTTCGCTTCGCCGCCAAGCCGGACACTTTCACCTACATGTGGGGCGACTGCATGTTGGAGTTTCATACCTGCCGCACCTGCGGATGCTCGACGCACATGACACACTACGGTGTCGAGGATGCCTCTAAAATCGGCGTCAACGCGCGTCTGATACGCGGCATCGATCCCAAGCGCACACGGCTTGTTCAGAAAAACAACGGCAATGACATGGTGTTCTGGACGCACACCGAGTCACCCGTGCTCCCCAGCCACGACGAACCACCTCCAGCGAAGTGAATTGAGATGACCGATATCGTAGTGCCGACCCTGGGCGAAAGCGTCACCGAAGCGACCGTCGCCAAATGGATGAAGAAGGCCGGCGACTCCGTTCGCAAGGACGAGACTCTCGTCGAACTCGAGACTGATAAAGTCTCGGTTGAAGTCTCCGCGCCTGAAGCTGGCGTGCTCTCCGAGATCGTCGCCAGCGAAGGCGCGACGGTGAACATCGGCGCGTTGCTCGGCCGCCTCGGTGGAGCAGGGGCGCAAGTTTCAGCCGCGCCTGCGCCGAAAGCTGAAGCGCCCAAGCCCGCCGCCGCGCCAACGCCGCCACCCGCGCCGCAACCTGCCGCTAGCAATGGCGCTGCTAAGCAAGCGCCGCCATCGGTTCAACGCATCGCCTCTGAGGGCGGCATCGACGTTTCCGGCGTCACCGGCTCAGGCCGCGACGGCCGCGTCACCAAGGCCGACGCGCTCGCGATCATCGAAAACCGCGGCGCGCAGCAACAACAAGCGCCGTCCGCACATCCGCCGCTCGCCGCGCGTATCGTGAGCGACCGCGAAGAGCGCGTGCCGATGACGCGGCTCCGCCGCACGGTCGCGCGCCGCCTCAAGGAAGCGCAAAACACCGCAGCGATGCTGACGACGTTCAATGAGGCCGACATGTCGGCCATCATGGCGGCGCGCAACAAGTACAAGGATAGCTTCGAGCGCAAGCACGGCGTGAAGCTCGGCTTCATGTCGTTCTTCGTGAAGGCGTGCATCGCCGCGCTGAAGGAAATTCCGAACGTCAACGCCGAGATCGATGGCGACGACATCATCTACAAGAATTTCTACGACATCGGCATCGCCGTCGGCACCGATCGCGGCCTCGTCGTGCCGGTCGTGCGCGACGCTGATCACAAGTCGATGGCCGAGATCGAAAAGGAAATCGGCGAACTCGGCGTCAAGGCCCGCGACGGCCATCTGAAGATCGAAGATCTGCAAGGCGCGACGTTCACGATCAGCAATGGCGGCGTTTACGGTTCGCTGATGTCGACGCCGATCCTGAATGCGCCGCAGTCGGGCATTCTCGGCATGCACAAGATCCAAGAGCGCCCGGTCGTCGTCGACAAACAAGTTGTCGTCCGCCCGATGATGTATCTCGCGCTCAGCTACGATCACCGCATCGTCGACGGCAAAGAAGCCGTCACGTTCTTGGTGCGCGTGAAAGAGGGCCTCGAAGATCCCGAGCGCATGTTGCTCGATCTCTGATCGTAAACGCCGCTTAAGCCTAATGCGTTCGCAAGCACGTGAGTTGCGCGCAGCTCAAGTGTAGCGGATGTTTCGCTCATCGCGCGTTTCGCGCGGGGACGGAACGCATGTTACTTCGCGCCAGCGCCGCGTTGCTGATGAGCTTGTGCCTTGTGGCGCCGGCATCGGCTGATCGCATGCCGATCGTTCCCGATGAGCCTGCGCCGCAAGACGAGCAGCACGGCATGGCGCAGTTCTGCGGCGCCCCCCGGCCCGCGCGCGAGCAACGCGTTGTGCTTGTTGGCGCCTATGAAGGCGCTGGCATGTCGACCGTCGCCGTGGGCGGCCAAGACGTCGAAACCACCGTCGCCTACGTCGATATCGAACCGGGCACGGAGCCGCTCTACATCGTGCTCACGTCCTACAGTTCGATGATCTGGATCTTTCGCGGCGCCACCAATCGCGTCGCGCATGTCGCGCTGATGACGCGCTCCCACAACAATCAAACGCCCGCCGTCGGCGCTGTCGGTCTCCGTCGCGAGCGCGCCAGCGTCCATCCCGCTTGCTACAGCTATTTCAGCAGCATCAATGATCGCCAAGCGCACGTCATTCGCGACGCCATGGCGCGCACGCTCGGCCGGTCCGTCGATGATCTGGCTGGCGTGTACGCTGCCTCAGCGATCTCGCTGCCGTCCGGCGCATTGACCGAAACGCGTTACGACCGCAACGCGCGCGCGCCGCAAGGCTATGATGAGCGTCTCTGGCGCGAGGCCTTGCGCTTCACGCCCGCGGGCCTGATCGAGATCAATCCGTCGACGGTCGTCGGAGCGCGCGCCGAACGCTATCAAGTCTATCCAAATCAGTTCGGTTTGGCGCAGCTCGTGCGCTCTGGTCATCTCTCGTATGAAGGCGGCGAGACATTTCGCATGCTACGCGCGCTGCCGCGTTATCCCGCAGAGCTAAATGGCGCGCACAGCGTCGTCTTCATCCGTGCCGGCAACGTGCCGGCGCCGCGAGGTTCGCCCGGCCATTCCTGCGTACTGAACGAAGGAACTGACGAGGCCGTCGGCCCGGCGTGCCGCACACGCCTGGGCCGGCGCGACGCACGCTTACACTAGCGCGTAGTCTTCAGCGCAAACGCGCGCGGCGGAGCGGTCGCGATAGAGCGCCTCCAAGGCGCGATCTTCTTCTTCGAGTTCCTCGCGCAGCGCCGCTTCGCGCGCATTCATATTTTCGAGCCGTGCCGCGATATCCGCGAAGTACGCGCCTGGGGGAACCAGGCCGCTGGCCTTCAAGCGAAGCTTCTGTACTTGCATAGGGCAATCTCCTGATCGCCCGCCCGCACATATAACGGCCGTTAACGAGACCTTGTTGCGCGTTGCGCACGCGGATCGTTGTGGAAAACTATTTCGTTTCCTTGTGCAGCACCGTCAGCGCTAAGCCTGCGAGCGCAACGAACGGCGCTGCCATCAGAAGCGGCGCGACGATCGTGTCCGGCGCGTTTTCGGGAACGACAACGGTCAGCGCCATGGTGCGAGAAGCGCCAAACAAGAACGCCGCCGCAAATCCCCACGCGCCGCACAACAGACGCAAGCCGCCTGACATTTTGCGCAACGTACGAAACGCGCCCATCAGCAACAGCGCCGCGGCGAGCATCGTGAGCCACGGCACAACGCCCGCGTTGAACTGCACCGCCGCCAGAAACGCGAAGACGGCGCCGACAAGGGCTGCGCCCCAAGCACTCACAGTCCCGAACCAAGTCATCGCTTTCCCTCCGCCCGCGCATCGGCTCAAATCCGCTCTCCTGAAAGAAGAGCCATGAATCCAAACGTTTTATCCCGCCCCATTGGCGAGCCGCAACGAGGTCGATAGATTGCACGTCCCGCTCGGGGGAGCGGAGCGGCAGGGGACGCCCAAATGACATTTATTCTGCGCTGGCCGGCCATTTTGGTGCTGCTGCTTTTGGTGCTGGCAAGCCTCGGCGCCGCGTTCGCGGGCACGGTCCACCTCGCACAACTCCCGATCCAGCTGCCGCTGACCGCCGATCAGGAAGCCACCATCAATTCGCTGACCTGGATCGAAGTTGGTCTTTGGGCCGGCGCGGGTCTCTTCTTCTTGATCGCGGCAGTGCGCCTCATCCGCCGCACCCAAGCTTTCTGGACCTGGCTCATCGGCTTTGCCTTCTACGGCGCACGCTGGGCGATGGCGCAACAGAACGAAGGCGGCGGTCTCGTCGCCAACGTGCAGAGCATCGACGTCAACGCCTACACCGCGCCCGCCGAACTCGCCGCAAACACCGGCGGCACCGAAGCGCAAGTTGGCATCCTCGGCATCATCTTGATCGTCGGCCTGATCATCTTCATCGTCGACGCCGTGGATCGCGCCTATTGGGATAAGCAAGGCGCCTAACACCCGGGGAGGCGAGGGTGCTGCTGCTTGGACGCATCTTCGCCGCGCTGATCTCTGGCGCGCTGCTCGCGCAGGCTTACAGCCTCAATCCATTCTGGCCGTTGGCTTGGCTCGCGCCTATCCCGCTGCTGATCGCGGCCATCGGCGCCTCGCGCATTGGCGCGCTTGCATACGGCGCGATTGCCGGCGTGGCCTCGATGGCGCTGATGGTAGGCTACTTCCTCCAGCTCGGCGGCATCGTTCCCGTTCTCATCATCACGCTCACCAAAGCGATTATCTGGGCCGCGATGGCGTACGCCATGCGCGGCGCCGCGCAGCTCTTGCCGAAATGGGCCGCTATCTTCGTCTTCCCCTCGCTCATGGCTGGGATCGACACGCTCATCGCCGCCACCTCGCCACACGGCAGCGCTGGCGCGCTTGCCTACAGCCAGATGGATTTTCTGCCGGCGATCCAGATCGCCTCACTCGGCGGCGCTCCGGCGATTACGTTTCTCGTCACGCTCTTCGCCTCCGCCATCGCGATCCTGATCACCAAGCGCGCGCTCTTTTCCGCGATAGCGCCGACGCTGATCATCGCCGGTGCGCTAGCGTACGGCGTATTTCGTATCCCACTCCCGGTGACGCAGCCGGGAAATGCCGCATCCGCATCCGCGGGGCCCATCCAAGCCACGCTTATCGCCGGCGATCAGTTCGACGGCATTCCGATGGAATGGCGCAGCGTCTGGAACGCGTACACCCCGCAAATCGAGCGCGCCGCGGATAACGGCCGCCGCATCATCGTGCTGCCGGAAAAGATCGCGCACATCCCGCCCGACGAACGTGGCGTCGCCATCGAGCAGCTCGCCGAAATCGCCCGCCGCCGCGACGTCCTCATCGTCGCTGGCGTCGATGACGAAGCAGATGAGGGGCGCTTCAACCGCGCCTTCGCGTTTACGGCCGCCAACTGGGAGAGCTACGATAAGCGTCACATGATCCCAGGTTTCGAGTCACACTTCGATCTCGGAACCGGCCCGCTCACCTTCGAACACGAAGGCGTCCGCTACGGCGTCGCCATCTGCAAGGACATGGACTTCCCCGCGCTCGGCCGCGAGTACGCCGGCGCCGACATCATGCTGGTGCCGGCGTGGGATTTCGTCGACGACGCTTGGCTCCACAGCCGCATGGCCGTTCTGCGCGGCGTCGAGAGCGGTTACGCGATCGCGCGCAGCGCTCGCAACGGCGCGCTCACGGTGAGCGACGCCTACGGCCGCGTGACCTACGAAGCGCCCAGCGGCCCCCAAACCGCCTACGACGTCGAAATCCCTCGATCCGGCCCGGGCCCGACGCTCTACGCACGCATCGGCGATGCTTTCGGCTGGTCCATGCTCGCACTCGCGGCGCTACTGATCGGCTGGACGATCTGGGCGCGCAGACGCGCAGGGATGTCAGACTAAACGCAAAACCAACCCCTCCCCCTTGTGGGGAGGGGCAGGGGTGGGGGCGCCACCTCGATTTCAGAACATCTGCGCTGATACCCCCCTCCCAACCCTCCCCCACAAGGGGGGAGGGCATCCGATATCGCGCATTGATCGCGCGTCATCGCTGACTATGTTCCGGCCATCTCTTGCGCGTCGGCGCCTCACCACGTCACCGGAGCTTTCATGTCATACGATCTCGTCATCATTGGCGGCGGCCCCGGCGGCTACAATTGCGCGATCCGCGCCGGCCAACTCGGCCTCAAGACCGCGATCATCGAATCCCGCGGCAAGCTCGGCGGCACCTGCCTCAACGTCGGCTGCATTCCCTCGAAGGCGCTTCTGCACGCCAGCGAGTATTTCGAAGCCGCCACCAAGACCTTCCCCAGCATGGGCGTGAAGATCAGCGGCCTCGAACTCGATCTGCCGCAAATGCTGAAGCAGAAGGACGACGCCGTCGAAGGCCTCACCAAGGGCGTCGAATTCCTGATGCGCAAGCACAAGGTCGATTACATCAAAGGCTACGGCGCCATCGCCGGCAAAGGCCGCGTTGACGTCACCGGCGCTGACGGCGCGCGGCAGACGCTCGAAACCAAGAACATTGTCATCGCCACGGGCAGCGAACCGACGCCGCTGCCGGGCATCGATATCGATGAAGAACGCATCGTCAGCTCCACCGGCGCGCTCTCACTCGCACGAGTTCCGGGCAAGCTCATTGTCGTCGGCGCTGGCGTCATCGGCCTTGAACTTGGCAGCGTCTGGCGCCGCCTCGGCGCTGAAGTCACCGTCGTCGAATTCCTCGACAAGATCACGCCGACGGTCGACTCGGAAATCTCGACCGCCTTCCAGAAGATCTTGAAGAAGCAAGGCGTGAAGTTTGAGCTGGGCCACAAGGTCACCGGCGTCGAAAAACTTCGCTCTGGTCTCGAAGTCACGATCGAACCGGCAAAGGGCGGCCAAGCCCGCACGCTCGAAGCCGATGTCGTCCTCGTCGCCATCGGCCGCAAGCCGTTCACGCAGAACCTCGGCCTCGAAACCGTCGGCATCAAAACCGATGCGCGCGGCTTCATCCCGAACGATCACCTGAAGACTTCTGCTGAAGGCGTCTACGTCGTTGGCGACGTCACCACCGGGCCGATGCTGGCGCACAAGTCGGAAGAAGAGGGCATCGCCGTCGCGCAGATGATCGCCGGCCAATGGGGCCACGTCAACTACGACGTGATCCCGAACGTCATCTACACCTATCCGGAAGTCGCCACCGTCGGCCGCTCCGAAGAAGAACTGAAAGCCGCCGGCATCGAGTACAAGGTCGGCAAGTTTCAGTTCATGGCCAACTCGCGCGCGCGCACCAACCACGAAACCGATGGTCTCGTGAAAGTGCTCGAAGAAGTCGCGACCAAGAAAGTCGTCGGCGTCCACATGGTCGGCGCCGGCGTCGGCGAGATGATCGGCGAAATCTGCGTCGCCATGGAATTCGGCGCCAGCGCCGAAGACATCGCCCGCACCTGCCACGCGCACCCGACCATGAGCGAAGCCATCCGCGAAGCCGCCAAAGGCGTCGACGGCTGGGTCATGCAGAGTTGAGACGTTACGCTCCAGTTACGCTCTTTGTATCAGCGGCGCTGGTAGCACTCGCGGGATGGATGCGCGAGCAAACGGGTGAAGGTGCAACGTTCTTCTTCATCCTCAGTTTGGCGCTGGCTGGGGCTGGTCTCTATGGTGCATTGAAACCGCCGCGCTGAATGCGTGGCGATGAAGCAGGTTATCAAGGGTTTATGACCAACGCACTTTCCGTTCGCGCGCTCACCAAAAAGTTCGGCGAGAAAACCGCCGTCGATGCGCTCGATCTCGATATCCGCGCCGGCGAGCTTTACGCGCTGCTCGGCCCCAACGGCGCCGGCAAGACGACCACGCTGCGCATGGTCACCGGCCTGTTGAAGCCGGACTCCGGCTCGATCCACGTCTTCGGCGCCGACGTGATCAACGATCTCATCGCAGCCAAGCGCCAACTCGCCTGGTTGCCGGACGAACCCGCGCTCTACGACAAGCTCACCGCCTGGGAATATCTCGAATTCATCGCCGGCCTTTGGGGCGTCGACGCGAAGACCGCTGCACCACGCGCCGAAGAGCTGCTGAAATTTCTCGGTCTCTGGGACAATCGCGACGAGCGCACCGAAGGCTTCTCTCGTGGCATGAAGCAAAAGACCGCGCTCGCCGGCGCGCTCATTCACGATCCGAAGCTCTTGATGCTCGACGAACCGCTCACCGGCCTCGACGCCGCCGTCGCACGCCAGGTCAAAGATCTGTTGCAGCAACGCGCGCGCAGCGGTGGCTCCGTCATCCTCACCACGCACATCCTTGATGTCGCCGAGCGCGTCGCTGACCGCATCGGCATCATTCAAGGCGGCAAGCTTCTCGCCGAAGGCACGCTTGCCGAATTGCGCAGCAGGGCAGGCGGGGATAACGCCACGCTAGAAGACGTCTACCTCCAACTCGTCGGCGCGGGCGCGCACTGATGTTTGGACCCGGCGGCGTTTTCTTTCTGCTCCGGCACGAGATGCTGCTGACCTGGCGCGCGTTCCGCGCCACCGGCAAGGGCCGCCACGTCCGCCGGATCATCTTCTATTCGATCATGGCCGCCATTCTTGGCTTCGGCGGCTATTGGGTCGCGCGGATTCTCTCCGAGATCACGCCGCAACCGGATGTCATTAGCCTCGGCATCGTCGGCGGCGTGCTCGCGATCCTGTTTTCGCTGATGCTCAGCCAAGCGCTGATGCTGATCACCGAGTCGCTCTACCAGCGTGGCGACCTCGATCTGCTGCTCGCATCACCAGTCCCACTTTGGCGCGTCGTCATCGTCCGCATGAGCGCCATCGCCATCAATGTCGGGCTTTTCTACCTCATCCTCGTCGCAGCCGTGTGCGCGTGGCTGCCGTTCTTCAACGGCTGGGCATGGCTCGGTTTCGCGCCCGCCATTCTGCTGCTGACTCTCTTCGCCACCGCCGCAGCACTCATCCTCGCGCGCATTTTGTTCGCACTCATCGGCCCCAAAAACACGCGCATCGCCGCGCAGATTCTCGGCAGCTTAATCGGCGCTGCGTTCTTCATCGCCACCCAGATCCCGCGCTTCACCGAAGACGAGTCGCGCTCGCAAGCGATGATGGACGTCTTCAACGCCGCCATTCCTGTCGTCGGCAACCCAGCAAGCGTGCTCTCGCTACCAGCCCGCGCCGCCTTTGGCCTCAACGTCGATCTCGCCATCTGGGCTGCCGTCTCGCTCGGCGCGTTCCTCGTCGCGGTTGCTTGGTACGCCACCGGTTTTGCGCGCGACGCCGCCGCCATCGCCGGCCTCGGCCAGCGCCGCAAGCGCAACACCCGCGCCGCCCGCGGCATGCGCAGCGGCGCCAGCGCCACGCTCGTCTTCAAGGAATGGCGCTTGCTCCGCCGCGACCCGCTGCTGCTCTCGCAAATCCTGCTGCCGCTGCTCTACTTCTTCCCGCTCTTCTTCGTGTTCGGCTCGCAAGTCGGCGATGAGGGCCTCACCGGCTTGCGCGCCGCCGGCTTCGCCTCCGCGTTCGTGCTGTTGGCGACATCCTTCGCCGCGAGCCTCGCTTGGCTCACCGTCTCCGCCGAAGACGCGCCCGATCTTCTGGCCAGCGCACCTGTCGCGCGCGATCAGATCGACAACGCCAAGGCCTTCGCTGCGGCGGTCCCGTCGATCCTACTGCTGTCCTTTCCTGTGGTCGGCGCCGTGTTCTTCGCGCCACCGATGGTGAGCGTCTGGCTCTTACTCGGCGGCTCCGCCGCGATCGTCTCGGCGTGCCTCATCGCGATCTGGCACCAGCAGCCAGGCAGCCGCAAAGAATTCCGCCGCCGCACACGTGGTAGCCTCATGCTCAACTTTGGCCGCGCCTTCGTCTCGCTGGGTTGGATCGGCGCAACTTTCCTTGCCGTCTCGGGCTGGGCGATCGCGGCGATCATTCCGGCGATCATCTCGCTCGGCTTCATGCTGGCGCTGCACGAGAGCCGCCCGAAGGATGGGCGCGAGAGCGCTTGACGCTCTTGGACCGCGCGTCTTCAGACGCGCATGCTTGTGGTTGCCCCAATGCGGGCCTGGAGGCCCGCGATCCAAGAAGCATCGGCCTGTGAAAATTGCCGAACGCTAACTTTGCTTCCGCGCGCCTCTAGAGTTCCCTCTGTTTCATCGCAAGCGAGGGGAGAACGGGTCTTGCTGATACTGACTGCGGAGCGCATCGCACTCCTTGCACTCGATCGTGACTTGGCCGCGCTGCAGGCCTCGAGCCGCACTGCTTTTTTCAACGCCATAGCGGTGACGCACGAACCCGTGTGGCCGCCGGCGCCGTTCGAGCACGCCTCGTTCGCGTGGGCCGAGCAAAACCTCGCGCACGATCCCGAAGGGCAGGGTTGGTACGGCTGGGCGCTGCTCGCCAACGAAGGCGAACGCGCGCCGCCACGCCTCGTCGGCATCGCAGCTCTCATCGGCCGTCCCGACGAAGAAACCGGCGACGTCGAACTCGCCTTCGGCTTGCTCCCAGAATTTCGCGGACGCGGCTACGGCAGCGAAACCATCCGCGCGCTGGCAGCGTGGGCTTTCACCAACGGCGCCAAGCGCGTCATCGCACACCTCGACGCCGAAGACATCCACGCCGCTTCAACGCTGGCAAAGAACGGCTTCACCGATACGCGCGAGCCGCCATATCCCGGCGTCGCGCGCTGGGCGCTCGCGGCTTAGGTCTCACCTCAGCGCGACCAATGCGCTTTCAGTACGCTCGCGAACTCAGCCGCGCGCTCGTGGCACGCCCAATGTCCCGCGCTTTCGGCGACATGAAGCGGCACATTTCTTTCGCGCGAGAATCGCTGCGCAACGGACAGATCGACGTACGGGTCCGTCTCGCCCCAGAACAACTGCCCGCGTGCGGGAAGCTTCTTCAGGTCGTCGATCCAATCCCCGCGAAACCGCAGCCCATCCGCCGAACGATAAAGCTTCAGGATCGACTGCCGCATCGTCTTGTCGATGTGCTGCACTTCTCCGGCCGCGAGCGAAGCAGGCATGCCGCCAGCGATGAGGCCGCGCTCAAGCCGACCCTTGTCGCGCATCGCCAGCATGGTGAGCTCACCGAGCAATGGCGTCGCCCAAGCGCGCGCTGTACGATGGCCTCGATAGCCCGCGTCGATCACCGCGTTGGTAACACACCAACTCGACACCAAGTCCGGACGCAGGCTCGCAGCGCGCAAAACCAAAAGCGCGCCCCAATCGTGGCCTACGAGGTCGACCGGCGCGCCGATCTTTTCGATCTCGCCAATCAGCCACGCGACGTACGCATCCTTGGTGCAGCTGAATCCATTTGGGATCGGCGCGCCAAAGCCGGGCAGGGCAGGCGCGGAGAAGGCGCCCGGTTCCAAACCAAGCTCAGCAATCAGCGGCCGCCACAACGCCGGCGTATCCGGCACGCCATGCACAAACACAATCATCGCGGCAGTCTAAGGCCGGTACCACTCGCAATGGCCGGGACCGGAACTAGCGTGATCCAGCGCGTACATATAGAAATTATCTTCGCCAAAATTTGGACACCCGCGAGGTCCGCCGCGCAGCTTGAAGCAATAGCCGGCCGAAGATGATTCTATGTAAATCCCATCCGGGGTGAGCGCGACTATGCGGGCTTGGCGCCAACTCCGCCCACCGTCGAGAGATTCGTAAGCCACCTGTTGATCTATGTCGAAGCTCAGATTGACGAGCCTGCGCTCTATCAGGCTGTTGTTCTGATATCGTCCATAGTTACATGCAACGTATTGCAATTCAGCGAAGGCAACCGTTGGGACGGTCGCGACAAACAGTGCTGAGAGTACTGCAAGCATTGAACGCATCATCCCCTCCTTTGTTCAACTCGGGCCGGCTAACGAGCAAACTTGCCCGGTCAAATGCTTCGGGCGACTCGAAAGCCCACATAATGCAGCCGGAAGTTTCGAACCTGCCAACCGCGGTTTGCCGATCGCACCTCTGGTATGGTGCTAAGGAACGAGCCGCCACGAAGCACTCCGATACTGATGGGCGAGCAAGGAAAGCCGCTAGCGTCCGCGACTATTGCTGAACCATCCAACTTGGTTGCGTCGTAAGCCCTATGACAGTCCTCAACCCACTCCGAGACATTGCCGTGCATGTCGTGAAGCCCAAAGGCATTTGCCGGAAAAGAACCCACCGGCCAAGTGTCCGCCCAGTCGTCGTGGCATTGCACAGCGGCACCGTTCGGCGCACCAACCTGACACACCGGGTCGTCATTGCCCCAAGAGAAACGAGTGCTTGGCCGATCCGCTCCGTTTTGCGCCCGAGCAGCGTATTCCCACTCCGCTTCAGTCAAAAGACGATACTCTTGGCCGGTGTTCCGCGACAACCATGAGACGTAGTTGTGCGCATCCTCCCAGGACACGCCAGTCACAGGTCGTTGCTCATTGTCCCAGCCGTCTCGGTCGCCCATGCTTTCATGGCCATCACGTCTGGGCATTTCGTTTCCGCATGCGCCCGCATCGAAGCAGCGCCGATACTCGGCAAACGTAACCTCACGCGTCGAAGCCGCGAAGCGACCGAGCGAGATTTCCCGTTGGGGCGATTCTTCTCCCTCCGAATTCTCCGCATCTACGAGAGGCGATCCCATTATAAAGCGGCCTTCCGGGATAATGACCATCGTTGGGCAATCGGTAGAACCCGAGCGACAATCCTGAAACGTCGTTCCGACAGCCGCCGAGCCGAGCGCTGCACCGGAGTTTTGTCGCGCGAAACGTTCGTAACGCCAGTATGCTTCAACTGCCGGGCGCCAGAGGCTCTGTGTGACCGTCGCTCCAACGGCCACTGTAAGAAACAAGGCCGCAAGCAAAACCACGAGTGTCCGTGCGTGCGCACGGCGCCGCTCACGTTTCCAGAGCGTGTCGAAGGGCGTGCGAACGAGGCCGGCGACGAGTCGAACAACAAGGCGATTGAATGGTTCCTTACGTACGTCGAGGCCGAGCGGTTCTGCCGGTCTGCTTGAAAGCGCGCCGTTCGCATCAAGTTCAAATCGCAATCCTGGAGGAAAACATTGCTCCTCCGACGACGTGGGATCCCCGCCCACGATGACCGCGAAAATCCGATCCGCTCTGCCGGTGCGCTTAAAGTGAATAACTTCTTCGTTGACCCAACGTGATTTCGCCGCATTGGGCGAGCACACGACGATGAGGTTTTCGGCATCCGCAATGGCGCCTTGCAGCGCAGTCCCGAGATCGGTTGCAGCGCCCATCTCGTCGTCATCTCGAAAAAGCCTGCCGAGCTTTCGGGCTTTCGGATCGACCCCTTCCACTTCGACGCCACTCGGCAGCCGATAACCTTCAAGTGCTTGGTGGAGGCGTCGCGCGAACGACTTATCTTTCTGGCTGTAGCTGATGAATGCGCGATAACGTTTGGATCGGTCGGACATCTTCCAACACCTCCTGATCCGACCTTAACGACTATGAGCTTCACTTGCCAGTTCGGCGCGCGCGGCGCGAATGGGCCAATAGCGGACCCCCACGCACCAATCTGCCAGCGGCGGAGGGCGGCGCCATAGCCGCCGTCTGCAAATCTATCCCACACCAAAGCCGCAAAAATCCCAGCGCTATCAACGCCGGCGCCAAAATCTATCCTACACCTACAGTTCGAGCTTAGACTCCAAGCCGCGTTTCGAACGGAGAGCAGTTGGTACCCTGTTCGCATCAACTCGAAGCGCTGCGGTTGAGCGTGACGCCCACCGAGTTCGCGAGAGCGGAGGAGGGCGGAAGCCTGCGGGATTGAAACCGCGGGAAGAGGAACAGGGGATGGCGTCGAACAGCGCCACCCGCACGCCGCCGGGGATCTATCCAAGGGAGTGAAAAACCTCCCCGTGACGGCCCGGCGAAGCAAACCGCACCGGAGCGCGTGGCGACACGCGGCGGCGTTCGAGCAATCAGCGCCGCATCAAGAACTACCCTTAGCGCGTCCCACGCGTTCCGGGCTCTCCACTCCTTTTCTGGCGGCGTCTCGCCGGCGGAGGCCGATGCCGCATGCCCGCAATTCCGTGCATTGCGCGGCGCACGCCAATGCGCCATCCGATCCAGTGATGATCGCGCGCCTGACCCAGATTCAGATGCTCCGCGCCGTGGCGGCGTTCTTGGTGCTAGCCGCGCATCTAGCCGTGATCGAAACCAAGTACGCCGTCGATCCCATCCTGCCGGATTGGCTCTCGATCGGGTTCGCCGGCGTCGATCTCTTCTTCGTCGTCTCCGGCTTCATCATGGCGCGCCTCGCCGACGATGCAGCGCGCGGCCCCGGCGCGGCCGGCGCTTTCATCCTCGCGCGGGCAGGGCGGATCTATCCGCTCTATTGGGCCGTAACCGCAGCCGTCACCGCACTCTGGCTTGTGCGCCCCGACATGGTGTTTTCCTCGAACACCGCGCCGCCCGATCTTGTCCGCTCATTCCTTCTCTGGCCTGGCGACGCACCGCCGATCCTGGCAGTCGGCTGGACGCTCGTGCACGAGATGTATTTCTACGTGATCGTCGCGCTCGTGCTCTTGTTGCCAAGACAAGCCACGCTGCCCGCGTTGCTGCTATGGGCCGCTCTCGTTGCTGGCGGCTATCTCGCTGGTCTGAGTTCAGCATCGCCTGAAACGCGCATCGCGGTTCATCCGCTGACGTTCGAGTTCGTCGCCGGCGCGCTGGCAGGCTTCGCATTGCCGCGACACGCCGCGAAGTTCGGAAACGCAGCGCTTGCGCTTGGCGCGATAGCAATTGCAGCCGCGCTCACCGCAATCGCTGCCACTGGCCTCTGGCGCGACGATTTATTCTGGATGGGGTCCTGGTTGCGTCCGGCTCTGTTCGCTGTACCCGGCGCGCTCCTCGTGTTCGGACTCGCTGCCCGCGACCTGAACGGCCGCGCCGCGCCGCCGCTTCTGGCGCACCTCGGTGATCAATCCTACGCGCTCTACCTAACCCACGTGCTCAGCCTCTCCGCCGCGGGCCGCATCTGGCAAATGCTGCCGCAGTCAGCGTCGCCGCTGGACAACGTTGTCGCGCTCGCTGTCCTCGTGTTGGTGGCCTATCTCGGCGCAGAGATTGCGTTCCGCCTGCTCGATAAGCCCGTGCGGCAATTGCTGAGAAACCTGACGCGCCGCGAAGTTACTCAGCCGCGTTCAGCAGCGACTGGATCCGATTGAGATACGCAATCCAAGCCGCGCGCCCTTGCTTAGTGAGATGAACCAGCGTCAGCGGCTTCTTGCCGGAGAACGTCTTCTCGATCCTCACGTACGCGGCTTCTTCGAGCTTGCTCAAATGCGTCGAGAGGTTGCCGTCGGTCGCGTTGACCTTCGCCTTCAGCTCCACGAACGGAGCAGGGGAGACGGTCGAGAGATACGCCATGATCCCCAGCCGCAAGCGGCCGTGGATCACATCGTCGATCTCGGTGTGATCGAACTTGCTCAAACGATCGCCGACGGCTCGCGCTTCAGGAGGATGATGCCAGGCACGCCAAGCGCCAGCAGGCTGCCGATGGCCGCAATCACATAAACCCAGCTCTGATTGGCGAACATGCAGCAATTCAGCGCCACCGCGACGGAGAGCCAGCCAAAGCCACGCAACCAAGTCTCACCGGAGAGCGAAGCCGTGCCGAACAGAGCCGCCCCGTAGAGCGCAAACGCTGCGCCGAGGATGGCGTTCGGCGCATCCTGGTCGCCGGTCATGATCAGCCGCGCGATTGAGCCGATGACCACCGCGATCACCGCGATCCCGGCGCCGCTCCACAGCGCCCGTTCGGCTCGCGCGCCAATCGTTGTGAGGCCAGGCTTGTCGCGCGTGCGCATGCGCAGAAGCGTCATGCCGATCGCGGCGACGATGCCGTAGCTCATCCAAAGCACGGCGTACGCCGCGCCTCCGGCCTCCGGCAGCGCGCCTTCGATGATCGCGAACTGAGTCCCGAAAGCGATCGCGTTCACAATGCCCCAGAACAACAAATAGGGGCCGCCAAGCAAAGGCGCGTGCCGGCCTTCTTCCGCCAGCGTGCGCGCGTAGGCGATATCCGCGATGACTTCGTCGCGCGTCATGGCCATCTCCAGGCTTCAACTTTGAAACGCAAAGTAGATGAGCAAAGCGCTAACGTCAAGGCGAATGCGTGTTCGCGAAGTCGAGAGGGGAGGGAAGCGCGCTTAGCGCGAAAGGATCGGTCGTTTGAATTGATAGCGCGAGAGTCGACGGTGTTCGTAGCGGGAGCGAGGGCAGCGAATGACCGGAGAGCGCATCAAGATCCTTGAGTTCGTGAGCGTCGAAAAGAAAAAGGGGGACGCTTTCGCGTCCCCCTTTTCGGACTTTACATGGCGGCCGGCGGAGCAACCACCTTCTTCGTCTTGCGCTTCGCAGCCTTGCGAACCGGCTTCTTGGCAGCCTTGCGGACCGTCTTCTTGGCGGCCTTCTTCGCCGGCTTCTTGGCGGTCTTCTTCGCGGTCTTGCGCTTCATCGTCTTGCGGACCGACTTCTTCGCAGCCTTCTTCGCCGGCTTCTTGGCAGCGGCCTTCTTAACTTTCTTAGCCATTGTCATTTCCTCATTGGGTTTTGTTTAGTCGTGGTTGGATGGGAGTTGTTTGACTCTCCGGCGCTTTTTCTCGCTGAATTTGGTTTGCAAGTAGTTTCCGCAAGTCGTCGTGCGATTTTTTCTGCGCGTTCGATTTTCTCTACTGAAGAGCGCGATGTGATTTCTCTGCGAGCCTTATTTCTCAAGGCGCGCAGCGAACAACGCGCGCGCAAAAATGATCACGAACGCGGATGCGCGCGCCGGTACGCCTGCAAAATTTTTTGCGCTTCGACGCTCGTGTAGCTCTGAGTCGTCGAAAGCGATTCGTGTCCGAGCAGGTCTTGGATCGCGCGCAGGTCGGCGCCGTTGGCGAGCAAATGTGTTGCGAACGCATGCCGCAAAGCGTGTGGCGTCGCACTCGCGGGCAAGCCCAACGCTATGCGCAAACGCTCCATCAGCGCTTGAGCCATGCGCGGAGAGAACGCTCCGCCACGGCTGGCGCGGAAGAGCGCCGCGTCCTCATCCATGGAATAGGGGCAGAGTTCGACATAGCGCGACACCGCCGCGCGCGCCTGCGATAGTAGCGGCACAACCCGCTCCTTACCGCCCTTGCCTTGAACGCGCAGCACCTCCGGCAGAGGCAGATCAGCGCCGGTCAGCGCCAGGGCTTCGCTGATCCGAAGTCCCGCCGCATAGAGCAGCGTCAGCAACGCCGCGTCGCGCGCGCCTTGCCACTCATCGGCGCCAGAGGCCGTCGCTTCGGCGATCAGATTGAGCGCCGCACCTTCGGACACCGGCCGCGGCAACGAGCGTTTCAGCTTTGGCCCACGCACCAGCGATAGCCGCGCGTTCTTCACGCCATGCCTGCGTTCGAGATAGCGATAGAAGCTGCGAATGGCGGCCAAAGCCCGTGAAATCGAACGATCTGAAAGCGCGTCGAGGCCTTGGCGGCGATGTGCGAGATAGGCCCGCAGGTCGCGCGGCTCCAGCTCAGCGAGCTCGCGCTCCGCTGGTTCGCCGCCCAAGTGACCGCTCAAGAAACCAAGAAACGCCGCCACATCGCGCTCGTACGCCTCCACGGAATTTTCCGAGAAGCGCCGCTCATCGCGCAGGTGCGCAACCCATTGAGAGAGCAGGGCAGTGGCAGCCGTCATGCGCGAGACGTTGCGCCGCGCGCTGCTAAGGTCCGCTTAACGCTTACGCGAGGGCGCCATGTTGCGGAGCCAGAACTCGTACGCGTAATGCGCACGCCCATCGCTTACCGCGTAGCGCGGCTCGTGCGGGCGTACGCCCTCGTACGCGAGCAGCTCGGCCGGGATTTGCCACGGGCTGACACCAGTTGCGCGCGCCGTCGCCAGCTCCTGCTCGAACGCCAAACGCTGCCGCATCGGCAAAGCGAGGCCGAACTCGGCGTTCGGATAGAACCCGCCCTCGACCCGCGCCGCGAGCTCACGGACGAATGGCGCGCTGTCTTCCTCATCGCGCCGCGTTCGTTGCCGCGCCACTTCGCCCGGAGCGCCGGAGCAAAGCACAAACAGCGCCGTCGCCCGATCGCAGCCGCGCTGCCTGGTGATCCACTCCAGCTCCGCCGTGCCGAGATTCCAATCCCAGTGCAGCGCGATCTCGTGCCAATCGTCCGGCGTCATCTGTTGGATGAGGCCAAGCAGTGTGTCGGCTTCCAGATCGAGCGGCGCGGCGAGGCACTCCTTCCAGCGCGAGAAGTGGGCTCGCCGCGCGCTCTCCGCCGCCGCCAAGGGCATAAGCTCCGCGATCAGCTGTTCGCGCGTTTCGGCAAGCAAGCGCCGGAAGTCCGGATCGACGCGCCACAGCGCCAGTTGAAACTCGAAGGCCTCGGAGCGCTCAAAACACGCAACATACGCCGAACTCACGCGCCGCAATTCGACGCCATCAAGTCTCCGCCAATTTCTGCCGATGATGTGATCCACAAGCGTGCGATAGTGCACGTGCTGCGGCGGCACGCGTTCATCCGGCATCGCATCGCGATACTGGTGATAGATGGTGTTCAGAACCTGTGGCGGCGCGCCCTCGGGCGCGAAGGTTGTGAACAGATGGTCGTGCGCCGTCGCCGGCAACGGCACGAGCCGAGACAGGAGCTTCGCAAACATGGCCCCAAGCCTCGCGCGACGTGGCTAAGAACGGGTCAGTAAGGAAAGTAAAGATGCGTTCAGTAACAACGCCGCCACATCTGGCGCTTCCACCGAATCCCTCGAACCCCTAGATTCAAGCGTAATGAGTTCAACCGCCCGCCGCCGCGCCCTGGATGCGCTGAAGCGCACCCGCAGTACGCCCCCGCTCGGGCCGCTGTTTGCGGTGTCAGAGGAGGGCGCCGAGTACACGGCTGATACGCAAGATAAAGTCGCGGTCCTTTTTCCGCTGCCGCTGCCGGAGCCGTTTGACTATCGCGCACCATCGTCGCTGCAGATTCAGCCTGGTCAGCACGTCATCGCGCCGATCGGCTCGCGTCTCGTGCGCGGCGTCGTGTGGGGCGTTGAGCGCAATCATCCCGGCGCTGCAAATCTCAAAGCCATCGAGGAAGTGCTGCCGGGCACGCCAGTGCCGGAAATCAGCCGCGCGTTCGTCGAGTGGGCAGCGAAATACGTTGTGCGCCCGCCCGGCGATCTCTCGCGCATGGTCGTGCGCGCGCCCGAAGCACTCTTCCCGCCGCCGACGCACACCGTGCTCGCGCCGAGCGGCGAGCAACCGCCGAAGCTCACCGACGCCCGCCGCCGCGTGATGGAAGAGGCGGCGAAGGAGCATGTCAGCGCCGCCGAACTCTCGCGCCGCGCTGAAACATCCTCAGCCGTCGTTAAAGGCCTCGTCGATTGCCGCGCGCTGGTGAAGCTCGAGATCAGCGAAGACCCGCCGTTCCCGAATCCCGACCTCACCCGCACCGGCAAGAACCTCTCCGCCATCCAGCTCGCAGCGGCGGAGGAACTCTGCGCCTCGGTGCGCGAACACAAATTCCATGTCGCGCTGCTTGATGGCGTCACCGGCTCTGGCAAGACGGAAGTCTATCTCGAAGCCGCCGCGGAAGCGCTGAAAGGCGCGCCGAACGCGCAGGTGCTCGTGCTGCTCCCGGAAATCGCGCTGACTCAGGCCGCGATGAGCCGCTTCGAGGCGCGCTTCGGCGTGAAGCCGGTCGAGTGGCACTCCGCCATTCAACAGAAAGCCCGCCGCCGCGCCTGGCGCGAAATCGCCGCCGGCCGCGCGCGTCTCATTGTTGGCGCGCGCTCGGCGCTCTTCCTGCCGTATCCGAACTTGCGTCTCATCGTCATCGACGAAGAGCACGACCCTTCCTACAAGCAGGAAGAGGGCGTCATCTATCAGGCGCGCGACATGGCCGTCGCCCGCGCCAAGCTCGGCGATTGCATGGTAATCCTCGCTAGCGCCACGCCTTCGCTCGAAACTCTGGTCAACGCTCAAGCCGGCCGCTACGCGCACGTGCAGCTGCCATCGCGCCACGGCACTGCCGAATTGCCGGACGTTGAGCTGATCGATCTCAAACTCGATCCGCCAGAAAAAGGCCGCTGGCTGTCGCCGAAACTCATCACCGGCGCGGCGCAAGCATTGCTCCGCGGTGAGCAATCGCTCTTCTATATGAATCGCCGCGGCTATGCGCCGCTCACGCTCTGCCGCGCTTGCGGCCATCGCATGCGCTCGCCCGACAGCGATTCATGGTTGGTCGAGCACCGCTATTCAGGCCGTCTCGTCTGCCACCTCACCGGCTTCTCGATTCCGAAGCCGAAAGAATGCCCCGAGTGCAAAGCCGTCGACGCCTTCACCTCAATCGGCCCAGGCGTTGAGCGCATCGAAGAAGAAGTCCGCGATAGCTTCCCGAGCGCGCGCGTGGAGATCTTCTCGTCCGACACCACGCCTAACGGCGATGCCGTGCGCGAACTGGTGGCGCGGATGGAGAACAACGAGATCGACATCCTGATCGGCACGCAGATCGTCGCCAAAGGTCACAACTTCCCGAACCTCACCTTCGTCGGCGTTGTCGATGCGGACCTCGGGCTAAAGGGTGGCGACCTCCGCGCCGGCGAGCGCACGTTCCAACTCGTCAGTCAAGTCGCCGGCCGCGCCGGCCGTCACGAAAAGCCGGGCAGGGCGCTCATCCAAACTTACGCGCCGCATGAGCCAGTGATGCAGGCGCTCGCCGCGCAGGATCGCGACGCCTTCTTCGCCGCCGAAGTCGCCGAACGCGAAGCCGCCGGCATGCCGCCTTACGGGCGCTTGGCCGCTGTCATCGTTTCTGCGCCAAACGAAACGCTTGCCGCCGAAGCCGCGAAAGCGCTCGGCGAAAAGGCGCCGCACGTGGAAGGCCTCGATCTCTGGGGACCAGCGCCCGCGCCTCTCAGCGTCATCCGCGGCATGTACCGCCACCGCTTCCTCGTCCGCGCCAATCGCGGCGTTGATGTCAGCGCGTTCCTTGCCGCGTGGTCAAGTCGCGTAAAGTTGCACAGCGCCGTGCGCGTTCAGATCGACGTGGACCCGTATTCATTCTTGTGAGTCTAAACCAGGGGACGCTGAAAAGGGCGCAGACGTTCGATGTCCGATTGCAGTAGTGCGATGCCGGTTTCGAGCGCAGCGGCAAACCGGATTTTGATTTCAGATGGCATTCGGTTGTCCGGCACTTGATTGACTGCGCCGAGGAGCGCGTCCGATAGCGCGGCGAGCTTCGCGTTTGCGTCGCCCGTCGCGTACGGAACGAAGTCGATGCTGTAGGAACTCCAGAATTCCTTCTGACTGCGCTTGTGGCTTGTGCCGTTCGGGATAGCGCCTCGCATTGGAGCCACTGCAGAAAGGCTAAGCACAATCGCGTCGGACTTAGGAAGGGCGACGCGCTCGAAATCGAAGTCGCGTCCCATGGCGTAGACAAGCTCCGCGGCAAGCGCGTTCACGCTCTGAGCCGCCTCCGGGCTTCCGCCGGCTAAGACCATCACTGCCATCGGTCCACATTAGTGGTGGACGCAGCGCCGCGTCACCTGCAATTGCGCTCGCAACAGGGGACGGTCATAGTGCCGCCATGACCTACAAACCCTTCGATCTTACCGGGCGCGTTGCACTCGTCACCGGCGGCAACGGCGGCATTGGCTTGGGCATGGCGGATGCGTTGGCGCAGGCGGGCGCGAACGTTGAGATCTGGGGCACGAACGCCGAGAAGAACGCGCGGGCGCTGGAGCAGCTCAAGGCGCACGGCACGAAAGTGAATGCGCGCATCGTCGATGTTTCGACGGAAGCGAACGTCGTCGCCGGTTTCAACGCTACGCTCGCGGAGTTCGGCCGCGTCGATGCCTGCTTCGCCAATGCCGGCGTCTCCAATCGCTGGAAATCCTTTCTCGACATTGGCGGCGAGGACTATCGCCGCGTTATGGCGATCAATCTCGACGGCATGATCTGGACCATGCGCGAAGCCTGCCGTCACATGAAAGCGCGCGCGGAGCAGGGCGATGCCGGCGGCTCAATCGCGGCGGTCGCCAGCCTCGGCGCGCTCTTCGGCGCGGCGCGCAATCAGGACTACACGGCGACGAAAGCCGCGATCATCTCCGTCACCAACGGCATCGCGGTTGAGTTCGCGCGCTATGGCGTCCGCGCCAACGCCATCCTGCCAGGCTGGATCGCGACGGACATGACCGGCGCGGCGCAAGAGAATGACGGCTTCACCACGCACGTCATCTCCCGCGTCCCGTATCGTCGCTGGGGCAAGCCGGAAGAGTTCGGCGGCGTCGCCGTCTATCTCGCCAGCGACGCATCGAGCTTCCACAACGGCGACTCGATCCTGATCGATGGCGGCTATTCGAAATTCTAAACGTCGTCCTCGCCGACAGCGCCGCCTTCACCTTCCAGCCGACGCAACTGCTTCACATCGCGTGCGGTGAAGCGGAGTCTCACGCCCGCGCCGAGGTCGTCCTCGTCGATGAAAACCGCGCCCGCGACTTCAAGCGCATGCTTCAACGCTGCTCTCGCTTCGCCACCAGGATCGACATCGCCTGTTTCGAACGCGCGGATGTCAGCTTTCGCGACGCCGGATTCGCTCGCCAGTTGCGTGCGTGGCCATTGCACCAATGCGCGCGCCGCGCGGCATAGAGGGCCTGTAATCTGCATGCTTGGCTCCGCGATGATTGGCTGACTATAGTCAGCGAATGATCGCCCGCACGCTCAAAATAGCCGCCGCGCTCACCTTGCTCGCACTGCCCGCACGCGCCGATGAAGTGAGGACGCTGCAGACCGACGTGGCGAGCGTTATCGCCGCCGCGCACGAGGGCGCCCCGTATCGAGACTGGGATGCCGTGCGCGTAGCGATGCCGCGAATCGTGCGTTGGCACTTGGCCCCGCCGGATCGCGAAGGCGAATCCATGATCCGCCGCAGCGGCTGGATCGAATTCGATGGCAGGCAAGCAGGTATCGCGGTGTGTGGCGACGGAGCGACGCCGCTGGCGATCGTGTTGCGGGTCGACGGCGCTACATGGCGCCAGGTCGAACAAGATCCGGTTATCGCGGCGTTGCGACGGTCAATCGGGGCGAGCCTGACGGATCACGAGCCGACCATGGTGGGCGAAGTGGAGCGTTTCCAATTGGACGCGGCTAGCGATCGCCCGGAGATGCTGCGCGTCGAGAACTGCTCGCGCGAGGGAGCACGCGCCGGGCAACAGTGCGACACGTCCTATATCCTCGACGTGCGGCCAGAAGGCAGCACCGCCCGGATGCCTCACTGCCACGCGCCCTAGACGCCTTTGAAGTCCGGAAACGGCCAGCGCGGCGCAATTGAGTCGGCCACTATCCGCGCGTCGATCCACCAACGGAGACATCTCCAAATGTCTTTCTTCAAGAAGGCGCGCGCGATGGCCGCAGCGCTTGGAGCCCTCGCTATGTCAAATGCAGCCTACGCCGATCCGCAGGACGACCGCGCTATCGTCGCGGCGCTGGATACCGAGTACCAAGCCGCCGTGGAACGAAACGACGCCGAGGGCATGGCGCGCATTCTGCACCCAGAGATGATCCTCGTCATTGGCCGAGGCCTCGTGTTCACGCGCGAAGATCTGCTGCGCTCGGCGCGCGAGCAGGAATACGTGTACGAGATCCAGGAAGAGGAGGCGGGGACGCAGACCGTGCGCCTCTATGGAGCCGACACGGCGATTGTCACTGCATTGCTTCGCCTTAAGGGCACAGGCCCGCAAGGTCCCTTCGATCGCCGCCTTTGGTTCAGCGATACTTACGTGCGCACGCCAGAGGGCTGGCGCTACGCGTTCGGCCAAAGCTCGATCAATCTGCCGTCGCAGGAATAGGTGATGGCGCGGCCTTCGGCAGCTTGCGCGCAAATGTTTGCAACAGCAGCCACACCGCCAGCACGCACTGCGCGACGACCGAAGCCACCGAAAGCAGCCAGACGTGCTCGATGACGAAGTAGGGCTGCGTCGACAGATAGAGCACGGGAACGACGAACGTCACCAAGCGCGTCGCGCTGGCGAAGAGTGATGGCCGCGTGTCGCCCATGCCCTGGAACATGCTGCCCGCAGCCATCACCAAACCGCTGAACACAAAATTCCACGAAACGATCTGCAGATACTCATTGCTGATCGCGAGCACTGCTTGGTCATCGGTGAACGGCTGCGCCAGCAGCGTGGGGTTGAGGTGGCAGAGCACGCTGGCGGTCAGCATGATCGCCGAGCCGATGAGCGCCGTGGCTCTGAAGGTCTCGCGCACGCGATCGTAACGACCGGCGCCGAAATTCTGGCCGGCGATCGGCGCCGCCGCGAACGCAACCGCCATCGCCGGCAAGAAGATCGATTGCATGATCCGGCCGCCAATGCCGAAGCCCGCTTGCGCGTCGGCGCCGAAATGGCGAATGGCGAAGTAGATCACCACGAAGATCACGAACATCATCAGAAATTCGAGCGACGTCGGCAGGCCGATAAAGACGAGCCGCCGCCAAGCGCTGAATTTCGGCTTCAAGCGATCCAAGTGGAGCCGCAGATAGCTCTGCACGCGCGGAAACATGAAGACGAGCGCAACAGTGCCAATAAATCCCGAGATCGTGCTCGCCCATCCCGCACCCGCAACGCCAAGCGCAACGCCCGTGCCCCAACCGGCAATCAGCACCGGGGCCAGGATCGCATTGAGGATGATGGTCGCCGTTTGCAACACCATCGTCGGCATGGTGACGCCAGCGCCGCGCAACGCAGACGTCATGGCCGCTACCGGAAACATCAAACCAAGCTGAGGCAAGAACGCGAACAGGTAAGCCCGGCCTGCAGCGGCGCTCTCGGCATCCGCCGTCAGCGCATCAACGCCCGCGCCGCCAAACGCGTAGCCAAGCGCCAGGAACACAACGCCGAACAACAGCGACATCGAGATCGCTTGGTCGGAGAAGAGATTGGCTTCCGCTTCGTCCTTCTTGCCGACTGCCTGCGCGACCGTCGCCATCACGCCAATCGAGATCAGCTGGCTCGCGGCGAGCGCGAGGAAAAAGACGTTGCCGGACGCGCTCACGCCCGCGATCGCGGCGCTACCGAGACGCGAGACAAAGTAAAGATCGACGATGAAATACATCGTCTGAAAAATCAGGCTGATGCCGATGAACGCCGCCATGCCGAGCAAATGCGCGGTGATCGAGCCCTGCGTTAGGTCACGCACCTTCAAGGCCCTTGATCAGCAGCACAACCGCTTCGGCGCCGGCCACACGGTCAACTGCGATCGCGTTGTATTCGGGCGATGTTGCCCAGGCAGAGAATGCGGCGGCGTCCGGAAATTCCATCAGCACGACCTTGTTGCGATCCCACCATTCGCCCTCAAGCACGCGCGGCGCATCGTCAGCCGCCAGCATCTTGCCGCCGAACTTGCCGAAGACCTCGGCGTAGTTCGCCACGAACGCGCCCATGTAGCGGTTGTAGCGCTCGCGATCGTGGATGTGCAGCTGGACGACGGCGTAGACGGCCATCGATCAACCGCGTCGGAAGGTGAGGCGCGCGCACACCGCGTCTGGCGAGTAGGGCGCCGCTTCGATTTCGCCATCCGGCCGCGGCTCGACTTGGAACGGCTCACGCAAGCCGACGATGTGAACGGCGCCGTCCGGCGCTTCATACTTGCCGATGGCTGCTGGGCCCTGCGGGCCGCAGAAGAACGCGGCTTCCGAGCTCGCGCTCTCGCCGGATGCGCTGTGATAGAGCGTCGTCACTTCATCGCCCGCTTGCAGGCGCATCGCTTGCGCCAGCGCGCCGCCGGCGCGTTGCACGAAGAGATCGTACGGCGCGTGGTTGGCTTCCTGGAAGACGAGCGTGCGCCCGTCCGCGTGCCGCAGCGTATAGCTCACCGCCGGATCCATGCCTTCGCCGCCATCCGTCGACGACGTCAGCTCGGTGATGCGTTCGCCGACAGCGAGCGACGTTGCGGCGTCAGCCGAAACAAGCGTGCGGCTGGTTTGCGCGATAGGCGGTGACGCGCAGGCCGCGAGCGCAAGGCCGACGGCGAGGATGATCTTCTTCATGCGCGTACTCCCTAATGCACTGCAGGCGGCGGTGTAGCAGCCTTGGGCGTCTTTTTCTTGGCGGCGTTGCGCGAGAGCATGTTGAGCCCTTCGACCAGCGCCGAGAACGCCATGGCGGCGTAGATGTAGCCCTTCGGCACGTGAACGCCGAAGCCTTCGGCGATCAGCACCATGCCGATCATCAGCAGGAAGCCCAGCGCCAGCATCACGACGGTCGGGTTCTTGTGAATGAAGTTCGCAACCGGATCGGCGGCCAGCATCATCACCGTCACCGCGATGATCACCGCGACGACCATGATCGGCACGTGATCGGTCATGCCGACGGCGGTCAGGATCGAGTCGATCGAGAACACCAGGTCGAGCAGGATGATCTGGAAGATGGTCGCGCCGAAATTGGCGGCGATAACCTGCTTCTTGTCGAGCACATCGTCGGTCGGCGTCGGATCGACGCTGTGGTGGATTTCCTTGGTCGCCTTCCAGACCAGGAAGAGGCCGCCGGCGATCAGAATAATGTCGCGCCACGAGAAGGCGGTCTCGAAGGTCGGATTGCCATGATCGTCCAGGCTGCCGACGATGCCGAAATCGATCACCGGCTGCACGAGCGTGACGATGATGGCGATGGTCGAAAGCAGGATCAGGCGCATGACCAGCGCGAGGCCGATGCCGATACGGCGGGCGCGCGCTCGCTGTGCTTCCGGAAGCTTGTTGGTGAGGATCGAGATGAAGATGAGGTTGTCGATGCCGAGCACGACCTCCATCACTACAAGCGTGATAAGAGCGGCCCATGCAGCCGGTTCCGACAGAAGCGGCGCGACGTCCCAATCCATTCGAAAGTTCCCTCTGGTTCGAGCACGATGTAATTGATCGCCGCCGCGCCGGGAAGGGCGGTCACATGCGCAGGGAGAGGCTGATGAAGGCGGAAGTGACAGCGATCGCCACGGTCCGGTCCCCGCGGAAGGACTTGAGCGACGACTTTTGGGGGGCGGTCGAGGCCGAAATCGTTCTGGATGCGGCGTTCGATGAAACCGCGTTCTACGGCCTCAGCGATTTCAGCCACGTCGAGGTGTTGTTCCTGATGCACCAGGTTGACCCCGCGAAAGTCGAAACCGGCGCCCGGCATCCGCGCGAACGCAAGGATTGGCCGCTTGTGGGTATTTTCGCGCAGCGCGGCAAGGCGCGGCCGAACCGGATCGGCCTGACGCGCGCAACCATTGTGAAAGTCGATGGACGCGTGCTCACTGTGCGTGGGTTGGATGCGATCGACGGAACGCCAGTGTTAGACGTGAAGCCCTGGATGGACGAGTTCGCACCCATTGGCGCAACGCGTCAGCCTGCTTGGTCGAGCGAGCTGATGCGGGACTATTTCAAGGACTGAAACGTGCAAGTTCCGATCCTCCGAGCATTTGCGATGGTCGCGGTCGGCAACGCCGCGCTTGGCGGTCGCGACATCAGCGGCTTCTATCCGGCTGATCCGCTGTTTCAGTTCACGCAATCGCTCGACTTCCTGACGCCAAGCGACGCGGGCGCGCTGAAGGGCGTGGCGCACGGTCCCGCCGATTGGATCGCGAAGCTGAAGAAGCGGAAGTGCAAAGGTCTGCGCCTGCACAACGCGCCGATGCCGCGGAGCAAGAAGTTCGACCACATCGATGACCGGCTGCTTGTCGGCATGGTCGGCGGCGGGCCGCGCTGGCTGATCGAAGTGGTCTATCCGGACCACTCGGAGCTTTGGGAAGGCTTCGATCGTATCGGCGACAAGGATGCGCCGGACAAGAAGATCTGGCTGAGCGCCTACGTCCTGATCGGCGAAGCCGAATCCGCCGAAACCATCGACACCAACATCAAAGCGGCGTCGACTGATCTGCGCGACGCCTTGCTCAACATTGAAGCTGTGGCGCGCGCGATGCCAGGCGCGCCGTTCGCCGAGATCTTCGCGGCCGCGCGTGGCGCGCTTGAAGGTAAGGATCTGCCTTATCCGCTCGAACTTCTGAAGTTCGCACAGCTGAAGCCGGAAGCCGAGCGTCTGTTCAAAGCCGCGGGCCGCGGCTGGGTGTTCGGCGCCATGGGCAGCTGGAATGACATCACGCCCGATGCAGCCATAAAGTCGCGCTACGAATCTGCGTCAAAGACCTTGTTCGACGCATTGCAGCGCGCCGTGCTCGTCAGCGCGAACTCGACTTATCGCCGCTGAGGCTCTTGGCCGACCGCGAGCAGGGCTTCGTACATTTCATCGGCAAAGCGGATCAGCGCGACGCCAGCCCTCGCTTGCGTCTTGGCCTCTGCCATATCGACAAGGCCCTCAGCCATGGCGGCGTCATCACCGCCAGTGACCGCTTCGAGCACACGCGCACTGGCGTGCCCAAAGCGGTCAAGGGCGCTGGTGAGGGCCAAGGCGGCGTGGGGGATCGCCGTCATGTAGAGGAGACTACACGCGCACGTTTAAGCTCTCGTTCAGAAAGCTGGTGAATGCGTGAAAACCATCTTTCCGAATGGTTACGCGTGGATGTCGCGATCCTTTGTTTCTGGCAGGAACAGCAAGCAAACAGTCGCCGCTATGCCAGTGCAGATTACGGGAAACCATAATCCCGAATAGATCGTGCCTGTCGCCGTGTTGATCGCGAAGACGATTGCGGGAAGAAGTCCGCCGAACCAACCAGTGCCGATGTGGTAGGGCAGTGACATCGCCGTGTAGCGGATGCGCGTTGGGAAGAGTTCGACTAACGCCGCCGCCTGTGGCCCGTAAAGAGCGGTCGCTGCGAAGGCCATGAGCAACAATATGCCAATAACGGCCGGCAAATTGGTTTGGTTCGGATCGGCGGCGGCGGGATAGCCTGCCTCATTCAACGCTGCGCGCACGCGCGCCTCGACTTCCGCGCGGGTAGCGCGAATCTCCGCCATCGTTTGACCGGTGGCGTCGGCGCTGGCAACGGTGGCGCCGCCGACGCGGACTTGCGCCAAAGAGTCAGCTGGCGCCGCTTCTGTTGTGTAACTGACGCCGGCGCTCGCGAGCACGCCCTTGGCGATGTCGCACGATGTTGCGAACAATCTCGCGCCGCCGGTCAGATCGAGTTGAAAGCTGCAATCGGCTGGATCGGCAACCACAACGACCGGTGATGAAGCCGTCGCGTTAGCGAGCGCGGGATTACCGACGCGCGTTACGAGATGATACCCGGGAAAGTAGAGTGCGAGCATGAGCAACATGCCGAACAGCATGACGGGTTTGCGCCCTATGCGATCAGATAGGGCCGCGAAAACCCAGTAGAACGGCGCCGACAAAAGCACGACGCTCATCATCACGAAGTTCACGGTCTTGGAATCGATCTTGAGAATGCGCTCGAGATAGAACTGCGAATAAAAGAAGCCCGTGTACCAAACGACGCCTTGCGCCATCATGATACCGAATAGCGCCAGCAAGACGATGCGCAAATTGCGCCATTCGAAAAAGCTCTCTGCATAGGCGCGCTTGGAAACACGGCCTTCGGCCTGCAGTTGCTTGAACGCCGGGCTCTCTTCGAGTTGGAGCCGTATCCAGACCGAGATCGCCAACAGGCCAATCGAGACCAAGAAGGGTATGCGCCAACCCCAGGCGCGGAACGCGTCCTCACCCAACACAGCACGCGTTGCGAACACAACAGCGAGGGCGCCTATCAAACCGAAGGCGGCCGAGATTTGGATCCACCCAGTCGATGCGCCGCGTTTGTTGTGTGCGGCATGTTCGGCGACATAAATCGCCGCGCCGCCATATTCGCCGCCCAACGCGAAGCCTTGCAGCACACGCATCGTCACCAACAGGATGGGCGCCCAGATTCCGATCTGTTCCGCCGTCGGCAGCAGGCCGATTGCAAAGGTGGCGACGCCCATAATGGTGATGGTGATCAGGAACGCCCCTTTGCGGCCGGTCGAGTCACCGATCTTGCCGAACACCAAAGCGCCGAGCGGGCGCACAACGAAGCCGACAGCGAAGGTAAGCAGCGTGAACACGAACGCCTGCGCGTCCGGCAGGCCTGCAAAAAAGATCGGTGAGATCACCGATGCGAGTGCTCCGTAGACGAAAAAATCGTACCACTCGAACACCGTTCCGGCGGCGGATGCGGCCACGACTTGGCGCATCTTTTGTGGCGATACTTCATGGCTGCTCTGCGCGGGCGCTGAGGCGTCGGTCATAGCTTTGTTTCCCCCCGCCTATTCAGGCGCTTTTGTCGCTGATCCGCCGCCCTTACGCCCGGTTGTCAAGCCGGAACGCACCGTGTTACTCCGCGCGCGCGTCAGGGGGTCCGCGCGCTACGGCGCAGCGGCTCGGTTGGCGTTTGGGTTTTCCCCAAGCGGCGTCATCCAGCAGCGGGCGGTCCGGCGGATCGTCAGCCGCGAGAGCAGCGAGACAGGCGTGGCTGATAGATTTGATGGCGAAGTTTCTGAGGCAGCTGGCCGCTATGCGCGGGCAGTGTTCGATTTAGCCAAGGAAGCCAAGCAGTTAGAGGTGGTAGAGCAGGACTTTGCGAAGTTCGCCGCCGCCTGGAAGGAAAGCGCCGAGCTGCGCGATGTCGCCCGCTCGCCCCTGATCGACCCTGTGGAAAAGTCCAAGGCGTTGGTCGCGGTCGCTGAAAAGCTTGGGGTTTCTGACCTCGGCCGCAAAACCATCGGCGCTGTCGCCGCGAACCGCCGCGCCTCCGAGCTGCCGGCCATCGGTTCCGCCTATCGCGCCCTCGTGGCCCGCGATCGTGGCGCGCGCCAAGTCGAGGTCATCTTCGCCCGCACCCCGGGTGAGCAAGAAAAGAACGCTGTGGTCGCGGCTCTGGGCGAAAAGCTCGGCGCCAAGGTCGAAGCAGAAATCAGCGTCGATGAGAGCTTGATCGGCGGGTTCGTCGCCCGCGTCGGCTCTCGCCAATTCGACGCTTCCGTCAAAGCCAAGCTGGACGCGCTGCGTCTGGCCCTGAAATCCGCCTGAGGAGTACGTAATGGACGTCCGCGCCGCAGAAATTTCCGCAATCCTCAAAGAGCAGATCAAGGGCTTCGGCTCTGAAGCGAAGGTCTCCGAGATCGGCCGCATCTTGTCGGTCGGCGACGGTATTGCTCGCGTCTATGGCCTCGAGAACGTGCAGGCCGGCGAAATGGTCGAGTTCCCGGGCGGCGTGAAGGGCATGGCCCTCAACCTCGAACGCGACAACGTCGGCGTCGTTATTTTCGGCGAAGACCGCGGCTTGAAGGAAGGCGACACCGTTAAGCGCCTCGGCGAGATCGTCGACGTTCCGGTCGGCAAGGGTCTCCTGGGCCGCGTGGTCGACGCGCTCGGCAACCCGATCGACGGCAAGGGCCCGATCAAAGCCGAGAAGCGCGCCACGGTCGACGTGAAGGCGCCGGGCATCATTCCGCGTAAGTCGGTGCACGAGCCGATGCAGACGGGCATCAAGGCGATCGACGCGCTGATCCCGATCGGCCGCGGCCAACGCGAACTGATCATCGGCGACCGCCAAACCGGCAAGACCGCCGTCGCCCTCGACACCATGCTCTATCAGCGCGAAGCGCACGACAAGAACGCGCCGGAGAGCGAGAAGCTCTACTGCGTGTACGTCGTCGTCGGCCAAAAGCGTTCGACCGTCGCGCAACTCGTCAAGACGCTCGAAGACAAGGGCGCGCTCGGCTACTCGATCATCGTCGCCGCCACGGCTTCGGATCCGGCGCCGCTGCAATATCTCGCGCCGATGTCGGGCTGCGCCATGGGCGAGTACTTCCGTGACAACGGCATGCACGCGCTCATCATCTATGATGACTTGTCGAAGCAGGCCGTCGCGTATCGCCAAATGTCGCTGCTGCTGCGCCGCCCGCCGGGCCGCGAAGCTTATCCGGGCGACGTCTTCTATCTGCACTCACGTCTGCTCGAGCGGGCGGCGAAGCTGAACGAAGATAGCCGCTCCGGTTCGCTGACGGCGCTGCCGATCATCGAAACCCAAGCCAACGACGTGTCGGCCTACATTCCGACGAACGTGATCTCGATCACCGACGGCCAGATCTTCTTGGAAACCGACTTGTTCTTCCAAGGCATCCGTCCGGCGCTCAACGTCGGCGTCTCGGTGTCTCGCGTCGGCGGCAACGCTCAGATCAAAGCGATGAAACAAGTCGCCGGCCCGCTGAAGGGCGAGCTCGCGCAGTACCGCGAAATGGCGGCCTTCGCGAAGTTCGGCTCGGACCTCGACGCCGCGACGCAGCGTTTGCTGAACCGCGGCGCGCGCCTGACGGAATTGCTGAAGCAACCGCAATTCTCGCCGGTGCCGGTCGAAGAGCAAATCGTGCTGATCTACGCCGGCACGCGCGGCTATCTCGACAAGGTCGATGTCGCCAACGTTGGCCGCTACGAGCGTGAGCTCGTTGCTTGGCTGCGCGCGAAGAAGGCCGATCTGTTGAAGGCCATCGTCGACAAAAAGGACATCGGCAAGGACGGCATTGAGGACAAGATCAAAGCCGCCCTCGAAGAGTTCACCGCGACGTTCGCCTAAGGGGCCGAGATGCCGAGCTTAAAAGAGTTCCGCAATCGCATCGCCAGCGTGAAATCCACGCAGAAGATCACCAAGGCGATGCAGATGGTGGCGGCCGCGAAGCTGAAGCGGGCGCAGAGCCAAGCCGAAGCGGCGCGGCCTTACGCGGGCCGTATGGCGCGCGTGATCGCCAACCTGGCCGCGGCTGTCTCCGGCGAGAGCGCGCCGCTCTTGCTGCGCGGCACCGGCAAAGACCAAGTGCACTTGCTCGTTGTGATGACGAGCGAGCGCGGCCTCTGCGGCGGCTTCAACACCCAGATCGTCCGCGCTGCCCGCGAGAAAATCGCGGAGTTGCAAGCGGCCGGCAAGACGGTGAAGATCCTCGCCGTCGGCAAGAAGGGGCGCGACCAGCTTCGCCGTCTCTATGCAGATAAGATCGTCAAGTACGTCGATCTCTCGGGCTACCGGAACATCGGCGCTGACGCCGCGCATGCGGTCAGCGAAGCCATGCTCGAACTCTTCCACGCAGGCGAGTTCGACGTCGCGACCATGTTCTTCTCGCAGTTCAAGTCGGTGATCAGCCAAGTGCCGACGGCGCTGCAGCTCATCCCGGCGCGCGCGCCGGAAGGCGTGACGCCGCCCGATCTGAAGGGCGCCGTGTATGAGTACGAGCCGAGCGAAGAAGAAATTCTGGAAGCGCTGCTGCCGCAATACCTGAACGGCCAACTGCTCCAAGCGCTGCTCGAAAACCAAGCTGGCTTCTACGGCGCGCAGATGAGCGCCATGGACAACGCCACGCGCAACGCCGGTGATCTCATCCGCAAGCTGTCGATCCGCTACAACCGTCAGCGCCAAGCGAACATCACCAAGGAACTGATCGAAATCATTTCTGGTGCGGAGGCTCTCTGATGGCTGATACGCTCTACAAGACGACGGCGGTTTCTCAGGGTGGCCGCGCTGGCGGCAAGGTCGCGCTGCAAGAGGGCGGGCTCTATTTCCATATGGAGCACTCGAAGGGCCTCGGCGGTTCGGGCGAAGGCTCGAACCCGGAGCAGCTCTTCGCGCTCGGTTGGGCCAATTGCTTCAACTCGGCGGTCGCGTTTGTCGCTGGCCAGAAGAAGATTGACGCCGCGAAGGCGATCGTGACTTGCGAAGTCGGCATTGGCCGCACCGATGGCGGCCTCGGCCTGTCCGCGAAGATCACGCTGGCCGTGCCGGGCATGGACCGCGCCCAAGTTCAGGAGCTGCTCGACGCCGCGCACCAAGTCTGCCCGTACTCGAAGGCGACGCGGAACAACATTCCGGTCGAACTGGCGGTGGAAGGCTAATGCTGAAGCGCGCCGGCATCATCGCACTGGCAGCAGCGCCCGTTGTGGTCGCTGGCGCCGGCGTTGTGGCCTCGCGCGTGATTCCGTTCTTTCCGTTCCGTTTGCTTGAGCCGGGCTTTGCAGCCGGCGCGCCGGATTCGTCCTGCATCGAACAAGACGAAGCGGTGTTGAGCGAAGGCGAGACGCCGGCGTTCAGCAAGGAAGTCGACGGCGACCTCGATCCGTGGCGCGTTGAGGTTTACGCGGGCGCCCCGGATTGCGTGTCGTTTGACGTGTTCAACCTGCTGGGCCGCTCGCAGTGCAAACTGCGCGCGCCGGCGCAAGTGATCTATCGCAACGAACAGGTGGGCGAGCGCGTCTACCGCATTGAGACTATCGGCGAACATCGCGTTCGCGCATCCAGACACGGCCTCAGCTGCCGTCAAATGAACTGACCGAGGAAGAGAAGAGATGGCACAGCAAGGAAAAGGCCGCGTGGCGCAGGTGATCGGCGCCGTTGTTGACGTCGAATTCGATGGCGCGCTGCCGGATATCTACAACGCGCTTGAAACCACGAACGGCGGCCGCCGCCTCGTGCTCGAAGTCGCGACGCACCTCGGCGAGTCGAGCGTCCGCACCATCGCCATGGACGCGACGGACGGCCTCGTGCGCGGCCAGGAAGTGACCGACACGGGCGCGCCGATCTCGGTGCCAGTCGGTGAAGAGACCCTCGGCCGCATTCTCAACGTCATCGGCGAGCCGGTGGACGAAGCGGGCCCCGTGAAGGCGACGACGAAGCGCGCCATCCACCAACCGGCCCCGGCCTTCGTCGATCAAAAGCCGGTCCCGGAAATTCTCGTCACCGGCATTAAGGTCGTCGATCTGCTCTGCCCGTATGCGAAGGGCGGCAAGATCGGCCTGTTCGGCGGCGCGGGCGTCGGCAAGACGGTGCTCATCCAAGAGCTGATCAACAACATCGCCAAGGCCTACGGCGGCTACTCGGTGTTCGCCGGCGTCGGCGAGCGCACGCGCGAAGGCAACGACCTCTATCACGAAATGATCGAGTCGAACGTCAACGTGAAGGGCGGCGGCCAAGGCTCGCGCTGCGCTCTCGTGTTCGGCCAAATGAACGAACCGCCGGGCGCGCGCGCTCGCGTTGCTCTGACGGGTCTGACGATCGCTGAGCACTTCCGCGATCAGGGTAAGGACATTCTGTTCTTCGTCGACAACGTGTTCCGCTTCACGCAAGCCGGTTCGGAAGTGTCGGCGCTGCTCGGCCGTATTCCTTCGGCGGTCGGCTATCAGCCGACGCTGGCGACCGAAATGGGCGCCATGCAAGAGCGCATCACCTCGACCACCAAGGGTTCGATCACCTCGGTGCAGGCCGTGTATGTTCCAGCCGACGACTTGACCGACCCTGCGCCGGCCGCGTCGTTCGCGCACTTGGACGCCACCACGGTTCTCTCGCGCGACATCGCCGCGAAGGGCATCTATCCGGCCGTCGATCCGCTCGACTCTTCGTCGCGTATTCTCGATCCGAACGTCGTGGGTCAAGAGCACTATGATGTTGCGCGCCAAGTCCAAGAGACGCTGCAAAAGTACAAGTCGCTGCAGGACATCATCGCCATTCTCGGCATGGACGAACTCAGCGAAGACGACAAACTCACGGTCGCCCGCGCCCGTAAGATTGAGCGCTTCCTCAGCCAACCGTTCCACGTCGCCGAAGCGTTCACCGGCTCGCCGGGTAAGCTTGTCGACCTGAAGGACACGGTGCGCGGCTTCAAGGGCCTCGTGAACGGCGAATACGACCACCTGCCGGAACCGGCGTTCTACATGGTCGGCTCGATCGAAGAAGCGATCGCCAAGGCGCAGCGTCTCGCGGCTGAGGCAGCCTAATGAGCACCGCCGGCCTGACGCATTCACAAGTCGCCGTCATGTTGATTGACGGCGCCTTGGCGCACATCGCCGGCAATGTTCAAGGCAAGATGCCGATCAAGCCGGAGCCGGTGGCGGACATCGACCGCGCGGCTGTTGGCTTGAAGCAGGGCGGCCAAACCTTACTCTATCGGGTCGCAAAAGACGGTGTGTTCATCGACCTAAACGGTGCGCAAGCCACGGTGTGGTTTGTCGAGGCCGACTTTGATCGCGCTCTCGCCGCGCTCGATGCGTCGCTGAAGAAGCTGCGCACCAAGCAGGTGAGCGATCAGGCGCTCGAAACGCCTAAGCAGCGCCGCCGTGTTTACCAGGTAGAATTCAGCGGCGGACGTGTTGCGCTCGTCGATGTTGAATACGCCGAGCGCGGCGCTCGCCAGCAGCGCTTTTACGTTCAAATCACCGCGGTTGCGCGCAAGTGAGGTCATCATGAACAGGATGAAGCACAGCGAAGTCGCGGCAAAGCTCGCCATCGAAGGCGCGGTCGCAGCGATCGGCGGCACGGTGAAGGGCCAGCTCGGCATCACGCCGCGCCAGCTTACCCAGAGCGACAAGATCGATCTGGGCATGCTCGATATCGGCCCGACGCTCTATTACGAGCTCGATCAAGGCGGCGTGCTGTTCCAAAGCGACGGCGCGCACACGATCATCTGGTACGGCGGCGCCGACTACGACAAAGGCGTCAACGCGCTCGATGCGCTAGTGAAGAAGCACTATCCCGATTCAAAGCAATCGAAGGATGAGCCGCACTCCACCGAGCCGAACCATCGTTTGCGCACGTACGACATCAAACTCCCCGGCAATCACCTGGCGATCGTCGACGCGATCTACGCCACGGGCCGGGTGCAGAATCCCAAATTCATGATCCGCGTCACCGCGATGGCGAGGCAGAACTAAGTATGACTGACAAACTGAGCTTCGCTTTGGTTTCCCCGGAGCGCGAACTTTTCAACGGCGACGTCGATCACGTCGTGGTGCCGGGCGCCGAAGGCGAGTTCGGTGTGTCGCCGAACCACGCGCCAGTGATGGCGGTGGTGAAGCCTGGCGCGCTGCGCGTTATCAATGACGGCGCCGAGCGCCGCATCTTCGTCAATGGCGGCTTCGCCGACGTGACGCCGGAAGGCCTCACGGTGCTGGCGGAAGAGGCGGTTGATCTGGCCGACATCGTGCCGGCTGAGCTTGAGCAAGATCTCAAGAACGCACAGGAAGACCTGCGCGACGCCAACACCGATGCGAAGAAGGACGCTGCGCAACGCGCGCTAACGCGTCTGGAAACCATCAAGGCGGCAATGGCGCGCTAAGCGCCGATCCACGTCGATAAGCGCTACCGATAGAAGCGCTACAAAGGCTCGACTTTGCAGGAATGCAGAGATCGACTTCGTGCGCGACAAGCTGGATCGCGTACGCGATAGGCGAGACATGGTGCGCCGAGGCCATGGCGCCGGGCGCGCGGGACGCTAGTGTAGCCGCCGATGCCCGATTTCTTTCACCCGCAATTGCTGCCCGCCACCATTGGCGCGGTGATCGGGCTGCCGCTCGTCATCTATGCATGCTGGTGGCTGTTCAAGCGCTGGGACAAGCTCGCGCCGCGTACGCGCTGGGTGCTGTTCGGCGCCATCGCCGTGTTCGAAGCGGCGTACTGGCTCAACATCTATGCGTGGTTCGTCGAACCGAACCAGCTCGTCGTGCGCCATGTCGAGATCGTGAGCGAGGATTGGCATGGGCCGCCGCTGACGATCGCGGCAGTGAGCGATACGCACGTCGGCGGGCCGCACGTGGATGCAGCCCGCATGGGGCGCATCGTCCAGCGCATCAACGCGCTGCGGCCCGAGCTTGTTGTGCTGCTGGGCGATTACGTGAACGGCCACAAGCATCCGTTCGAGCGCACGCCGGCTGAGAACCAGGAGATCACTGGCGGCATCGCGACGTTCGCGGCGATCCGCGCGCGTTACGGCGTCGTTGGCGTCATCGGCAACCACGATGTCTGGTACGATCGCACCGACGTGCAGTCGGCGATGGAGAACGCTGGCGTCGCCACGCTGTGGAACCGCCACATCGTCATTCGCCGTAGCGCCGACGCTCCGCTTGTGATTGCTGGTCTTGCAGACTTCACGACAGGCGAACCGGATTTCGGCGCCGCGCTTGATGGCGCGCCCGAGGGTGCGAACACCATCGTCATCAGCCACTCGCCCGATCCGTTCGCCGAGATGCCGCGTGGGCCCGCGCTGATGCTCGCGGGCCATGGCCATTGCGGGCAGGTGACGATCCCGTTGATCGGCCGCCCAATCGTGCCGCTGGTCAATGATCGCTATGCGTGCGGTCTCGTCCAAGAGGACGGTCAGCAGATGTATGTGACCGGCGGCATCGGCACGAGCATGATCCCCGTGCGCTTCCTCAATCCGCCAGAGATTGTGCTGATCACTATCCGCAGCGCGGACGCGAACTAAGCGCCCGCCGCTTCGCCCCAGCCGAACAGCGAGAGTTGCTTGCGCTTCGGCTTCACCGGCTTCGGGCCGATGCCGCGCGCATCGAGCCATTGCAGCGTCAGCGCCGCAACGTCCGGCGCTTCGGGTTCGCCGATAAGCCAGTGACTCATCTCAGCGAACTCGTGGAAGTGCGCTTGATTGCCCGGGAAGCGGCCGATGACGCGGCGCACCGTGCTTGACGGGTTCACGCGATCCTTGCCGCCGGCGAGGCCAAGCACTGGCGCGCTGATGCGATAGACGGGCGCTTGCGCCGCCATCGAATGATCCATCCACCACTGCACCGCTTCACGAATGGCGCGGCCGCTCTCTGGCACGAAGCGCGCGAAGGCTTTGCGCGCGTCGTCGCGGGAGAGGCGGTCAAGCGTCGTCGAGCGTGCAACGCGATAGTCCGGCGGAACTGGGCGGCGCCAATAATCGCCGAGCAGCGTCAGGCCGAATTGATTGCCGTGTTCGTCGAGCGTTGTCGGCGGCACGCCCCACGGCGCGCTCGGCGCCAGCAGAACCAAGCCGGCGATCGGCGTCGTCATCGCGACCATTTGGGAGACGAGTCCGCCGAGCGAGTGACCCACCAACACAGGCGGTGCGCGTAGCTCACGCACGTAGTGTGCAATCGCCTTGGCGTATTCCCTCACGCCGGTTTGTGCGAGGTGTTCGAGATCCGCGCCGCGTTCGTGATGCGGCAGGTTCGGCGCATGCGTTTCAAAGCCGGCTGCTTCGAACGGCTCACGAAAGCCATCGAACGCCCAGCCGCCGCAGAACGCGCCGTGCACGAACACGACTGGCGTCACTACTGATGCGCGCTTCACGGGGAGGACGCCTCTGCGGCGCCCGTCAGGCAAACACTCACTTCGAAGCCCCCACGGTGAATTTCTTGAACCGCTGCGCCACTTCTTCGTAAACCGGGCGCTTGAACGGTATGACCAAACTAGGCGCACTATCGAGTGCGGCCCAACGCCAATCTACAAACTCAGGCGTATGGGTATCTAGTCTAATATCTGAGTCACGTCCCTTGAACCGGAACGCGAACCACTTCTGCTTTTGCCCCAAATAGCGTCCACGCGGCTTCATTTTCGTGCGCACGTCCGTGGGGAATTCGTAATAAAGCCAGTCTGCCGTTTCTTCGAGCAGTTCGGCGTGAACTGACCTTACGCCAATCTCTTCTTCAAGTTCGCGATACGCAGCGTCTTCCGGTTTCTCGCCGCGATCGACGCCGCCTTGCGGCATCTGCCACTGATACGGACCTTCCGTCGCGACGCGCTTGCCGAGAAACACCAGGCCGTTCTCGTGAAACAGCGCCAAGCCGACATTCGGACGATAGAGCTTCGGATCGCGCGGTGCAGCGTTCATCGGCGCGCGGCGCGTGCGTTAAGCACGGCCGAGGCTGGCGCCAATTGATATCCGCGCGATTCCACATCGCGCGCCCAGCGGCCGACTTGCTCCATGGTCACAGGATACGCAAAGCCGGCGCCAATGGCGCTCTGATTCTGCAGCGCGAGCGCTTCGAGATTCAGTAGCTGATCGTCGATTGCATCGGCTTCACGTCGCGCATCGATGATGCGGTCGGCGGCGGTATTCGGCAGCTGCGCGCGTTGGGCTTCAACGCTGAGCGCGGTGCGCTGGCCGATGCCGGACGAGATGAACACCAAGCCGCGGCGGCGCAGCGCTTGTGTGATCGGCGCCGAGGCTTGCGCTGACGTTGCGAAGCGCGCGCCTTGGTAATTGGTGACGCCGAAATAGCCGGTGCCGCGCGAGAGCAATTGCTCGAGGCGGGCGACATTCTGTTGTGACGTCGCGGAAGCGAGCAGCGTCTGCGGGCCGGTGTCGTCAGCGTCCGGATCGAACGGCTCCATCGGCAGTTCGAGCATGACCTCGTGGCCGCGTGCGCGTGCGCGATCGATCCACTGTTGCAGGTTCTGTGCGTAGGGGACGAACGAGAGCGTGACTTCCGCCGGCAGCTCATCGATCGCTTGCGCGGTCGCTGTGGCGTTAAAACCAAGCCCGCCGATGATGATCGCAATCTTCGGACGGCCTTGCTGCGGCGTGAACGGACGCGCGTAAGCTTGGGCAGGCGTGCGCCCGTTGGCGGCGACGATCGGCAGCGGGCCGTTCGGACTGTTTTCAAACAAGCCAGCGAGCGGCGCGCGCACGAGCGGTGATGCAGGCGGCCGGCCGTTATTCGCTGCGGGCTGCGCTTCAACGACAGAGACGCGCAGTTCGCCGTTGGTGGTGATTTCGCCGTACTCACCGGTTTGCGGCAGCTCATCGATGCCGAACATCTGCATCTCGGCGCCTTCTTCGGCGGCGTCGGCAAACGAGACGCGAGGCGCGTTTGCTTCGGCTGACGATGGGGCAAGCGAGACCGTGTGGCGCGGACCGGCCGCGCTCGGATCACCGAAGAATTGGACAGCCGCGAGCGCACCAATCGCGAGCACGCCAACGAAGGCGAACGCGACGGTTCGGTGGGTCAGCTGCGGCAGGCGTCGCGCGGGCTTTGGTGGCTGCTTTGGCGCGAAGCCCCGCATATTCACGCGCGGGCGAATCATTGGCGCGAGAGTCGCTGAATTCGCGCCAGCCGTCACTAGGACGGCTGGACGCTTCACATTGATTTACGAGAGGTAAATTCCCGCTTAGCCGGCGCGTGCGACGGTGCCGGCGGCGCGCTGGCGAAGTCGTTCCGCAACCGTGCCTTGGCGGAGGAATTCCATCGCGCGGCGCAGCTGGTAATCGTCTTCCGCGTTCCAGTTTTCCGGCGGTTGGTCTTCCGGAATGTGCGCGGCGCGGCGGTGTGCGCCAGCTTCGTTGTCGAGCGCGTTCGGCAGATCTTCTTCCGAGATCGCGAGGCGTTGCAGACGCTCAACCTCAGCCGCGTCGATGCGGCGGGAGGCGACTTCGATGTCCGGCGTGATGCCAGCGCCTTGGATCGAGCGGCCCGCCGGCGTGTAATAGCGCGCCGTGGTCAGGCGCAGCGCGCCGTCGCGGCCGCCTTGCAGCGGGATCACGGTCTGCACCGAGCCCTTGCCGAACGAGTCGACGCCGACGATCAGCGCGCGGTTGCGATCTTGGAGCGCGCCCGCAACGATTTCCGCGGCAGAAGCCGAGGCGCCGTTGATCAGCACCACCACCGGCACGCCGGCGAGGTCGTCGCCACGGCGGGCGTTGTAGCGTTGCACGTCTTCCGGCTGACGGCCGCGCGTGGAAACCACTTCGCCGCCATCGAGCAGGGCGTCAGACACTTCGATCGCTTGATCGAGCAGGCCGCCCGGATTGTTGCGCAGGTCGATCACGACGCCGCGGAGACGGCCGCCGGTGTCGCGCTTCACTTGACGGATCGCGTCTTGAAGCATCGAGCCGGTGCGCTCATTAAAGGTGGAAATGCGGATGACGCCGATGTCGCCGCCTTCAACGCGGGCCGTCACGGCGCGGACGTTGATGGTTTCGCGTGTCAGCGTGACGTCGAACGGATCGGTCCCTTCGCGGGCGATCGTGATGGTGATCTCGGTGCCGGCTTCGCCGCGCATGCGGGTCACGGCTTCGTTCAGCGTCAGGCCAACAATGCTTTCGCCGTTGATGGCGGTGAGGTAGTCGCCGGCTTGGATGCCAGCGCGCGCCGCCGGCGTGCCGTCGATCGGCGAGACAACCTTCACCACGCCTTCTTCGCTGGTGACTTCAATGCCGAGGCCGCCGTACTCGCCGCGCGTTTGGCTTTGCATTTCGCGGTAGTCTTCGGCGTTCATGTAAGAGGAGTGCGGATCGAGAGACGAGAGCATGCCTTGGATGGCCGCTTCCATCGCCTGCTGTTCGTCGATCTCGACGACATAATCTTGCTCAACGCGCGCGAGCACGTCGGCGAAAAGTTCCAACTGACGGTAGATGTCGCCGCTATTGCGATCATCGGGAGCGGACCAGGCGAGCGCGCCAACCAGAGCTGCAGCGCCAGCAACCGGCGCCAGGATCCAAGCTAAGCGCATTTCTTACTCCCCGGGTCGTCCTGCCCGATTCGCGTTAACCGGCTCGTACGCCAGCCTCCGCAGTAAGGCCACGCGCGTTAAGCCAACGTCCAGGATCGACCGTTTGGTCACCCCTGCGTACTTCTACATACAATTCCGGCGCCGAAGAGGCCGCCGCTGTCATTTGTCCGACAGTTTGCCCCGCCCGCACCGTCTCACCGACACGGACATTGATCGTGTCCACGCCGGTCAGAACGAGAGCGTAACCACCATCCAGATTGAGGATCAACACGTTTCCGTAGCTTCTAAAGCTTCCGGCATAGGCAACCTCACCAGAGGCGGGAGAAACTACCTGTGCGCCCGAAATAGTTCTCACGGTAACGCCCTGCGCTGCCGGGCCACCGGCCGTCCGCGCGCCGTAATTCCGCGTGATTTGGCCTTGAACCGGCGCGCTCCAGGAGGCCGGGATTACGTTCGGACCGGCGGGCGCCGCTGTTCCGGGTTGGCGCCGCGCCGTGCGCTGAACGCGCTGCGCCAGTTCCCGCAGGGAACGCGCTTCGGAGGCCAGCTGACGAACCCGGCGCTCGGCCGCATTGGCCTCACGGGACAGGCGCGTCTGAACCGAGCGGCGCTGGGCCAGCATGTTGACGATGTCGCCGCGCTCATGGGCGATCGCGACTTGTGCATCTGCGAGCACGCTTTGCTCGGTGGTGATTGCGGTTTCGTCCTGGCGGGCGAGGGCGAGGGCCTGGGCTCTCTGTCGTTGCTCGGCCTGATAGGCCGGCGCCAGCGCGCGGGCGACGATGCCCGCGCGGACCGAGCGGGGCTCGACCCGGCGCTGCGCAAAGGCGGCGGCGATAACGGAGGATTCAAATGCGCTGCGTGCGCGCGTTTCCGCGCCTTGCTCGGCGGCGATCTGATCTTGCACGCCGGTGAGGCGTTCGCGGGCGGCTGTGGCCGCGGCTTCGGTTTCTTCGCGCCGACGTGTCGCTTGAACAAGGCGGGTGTCGAGGGCGCGGACATCGCGTTGGGCGGCGGCGGCTTCTGAGCGCAGCCGTTCGGCGCGCGCAGCTTCAGCGCGGCGATCGCGTTCGGCTTGAGCAGCCGTGCGTTGGGTTTGGGCGTCTGCCGTCCCTATGAGGAGCGCGAGCGTTGCCGCAAACACGGCCAGCACCCGGGCGCGTTTTGCGCCTCGTGCCATTTCACCACCACCATATCGTCCGGAATCTTCAGTCCCGGTGATACGGAGTAGAGCAGAGTATCGTCACGGCTCGGTAAACTTGCTCGGAAATCATCACCCGAACGAGCCGGTGCGGCCACGTTTGTCGGCCAAAAGCCAGCTTTTCGTCAGCGTTATCCTTAACGCCTTGTGAAGCGCCATCAGCGCCGCCGATCCAGAATGTCGTGCAGGCAACGCCGTCATCGCGCCAGCGCTCGAGCTTTTCGGCGAGCTGACGCGAGGTCCATTCGGCGCCGCGCTCATCAAGCAGGATTTTGCGCGCATCGTCCGGCGTTGCTTTGAACAGCGCGATCGCTTCGGCGCGCATGTCGCCCGGCGGCTTGCCTTCGACTTCGACGAGATCAAAGCCTTTGAAGCCGATCTGCCGGCCGGCCTGCGTCGCGCGCTGCAAATAGTCGACGGTCATCGCCGCTTCGGGTCCGTCACGCAGACGGCCAATTGCGGCGACGATCACGCGCAAAGCTTAGCTCTGTTGTGAGTCAGGCGTGGCGCCCGCCCATATCTTCTCGATGTTGTAGAAGGAGCGGACTTCCGGGCGGAAGAGGTGGATCACCACGTCGCCCGCATCAACAAGCACCCAATCGCCCTGTGGCAGGCCTTCGACGCGCACGTCCTTAACGCCGGCGTCTTTCAGTTGACGCATGACGTGATCGGCCAACGCGCCGACGTGCCGCGACGAGCGGCCCGAGGCGACGACGAGCATGTCAGCGAAAGAAGATTTGCCGCGAATGTCGATGGCGAGGATGTCCTCGGCCTTGTCGTCTTCAAGCGATGTCAGCACCACCTTGGTGGCCGCTTCCACATCGATGCCGGGTGCAGGCCGATTGGCTGCGCGCGGCTTGGCTTCGGCTTTTGCGGCGGCCGATGCGCGTTTCATTTCAGGCGACAGGTCCTTGATCCTTCTCTGGCCCCAGAGAGCCAACGCTATCACTTCCGCTTGGGTTTCGCCAACGCCGCACGCTTGCGGGAACGGATGGCTGTGGAGGATTCCCTGTGGAGTCGGGCATTTAGGTGGGTCCAGCCCTGCGGCGCCGCAAGCCGGTCGGCGGCGCGCGCGCCGGGCCGGGACACAATCGCGATGGGGACGGCGCTCGCCACCTCCCTCCAGTTCCGCCATTTGCGGAAATTGGCCAGGTTGTCGGCGCCCATAATCAGGGTGAACGAAACGCCCGGATAAAGCCGCTTCAGCGCGCGCAATGTTTGGTACGTGAACGCACAGCCGAGCTGCTGTTCGAGATCGGTGACCACCATTTTCGCGCCATGCGCTTGGTTGTGCGCGGATTGTAAGCGCTCGGAGAGCGGGCTCGATTTCGGTTTCAGCGGATTCTGCGGCGAAACCAGCCACCAGACACGATCAAGGCCGAGCCGCTTCAGCGCAGTCTCGGCGACGTGCGCGTGGCCCTCATGTGCAGGGTCGAAGCTGCCGCCGAACAAGCCAATCTTCATGCCCGCGTAGGCGAGAGGGAGGTCGTGCTTCATGCAGCTTCGAGTGGCGGTAACGGCATTGCCTCGTTTATATAGCGCGCGAGGGCGAGCGCCACATCGGGGCGCGAAATGGGGAGGCGGAGATGTCCGTTACGCGCCGCGCTTTAGTCGCCGCCGCTGCGGCGGCGCCGCTCATGGGCCAAGCTCAGGCGCAAGAAGCGCCGATGCCGGATTGGCTGCGGACGCACAGCGCCATGTCGGCCTGGGATCCGCCGGAGCGCCCGTCCGAGCGTTTGTTGAATTCTCGCGTCGAGCCTGAGCCTGGCGCGTCGCGCATCACCGTCCGCGAATGGCTTGGCGGCAGGCCGGGCGTGCTTGCGGTGTGGGCGACGTGGTGTCCGCCGTGCCTGGCCGAGAAGCGCGACGAAGCGATGCTGAGCGCGCGCCTGCAGGCGGCGGGCGCTAATGCGCAGATCAAAGCATTGCTCGCGTTCGATCGATCGACACTGGCGGAGTCTGATCAACGCCTTCAGTCGCTGGGTGCGTCGCAGCTTGATAATGCCCGTGCGGCGGAGAGCGCGGAGCAGGCTTTGCTCTGGACGTTCGGCTTCGAGCGCGATCGCCGCTCGATGAACCGCACCAGCAGCGTTCTGCCGCAGCTCTCGACCACGCTGCCGTTCACGCTGCTGCTCGACGCCAACGGCGCGTTGCTCGGCACGATGACAAGCCGCATCACGGACAGGCGCGGACGCGCTTACTGGTCGCGGCCTGATGTGTTTGAGATGTTGCAGCGTCTGGGGAGCGCTTAGGGTGTCTAAGCTCAACAGACGTACGATGCTTGCCGCGGCTGCGGCTTTGGCGGCGCCCGCGCCTGCTTTCGCGGCTGTCGACAATCGCCCCGGCTGGACGCGCACGCGAAACCCGGCGCCGCTGCCGCTTAACGTGCGTGTGCACACCGGTGAGGCGTTGATCACGATACGCGAGTGGCTCGATGGCCGGCCCGCCGTGCTTGCTCTGTGGGCGACGTGGTGCACGCCGTGCCTGGTGGAAAAGCCCTCGCAAGTGGCGATGTCGCGCAGGCTTGAGGCCAGCGGCTCGCGCACGCGCATTCTTGCGCTGCAAACCTACGACAACGTGGACTTGGTGACCGGCCGCAGGATGCTGTCGCGGTTGGGCGCGAGCGATCTGCCGAATGCTGTCGCGAGCGAAGAGGCGGAAGCTGCCTTCCTTACGCTGTTTGGGCCGTCAGACTTCCAACCATCTCGAACCGTGATGCCGCAACATCTGCTGATCGATTCGCAGGGACGCGAACTCGGTCGCTCCGAAGGGCTGATGATGGGGGAGGACGGCGGCTACACGTATTTCGAGGATGACTCGACGTTCGAGTTTCTGCGCTCCCTGCCTTAGGGGCGCGTCTGGCCGTTGCCGCGGACGACGTACTTGAAGGTGGTGAGCTGCTCGGCGCCGACAGGCCCGCGCGCATGCAAGCGGCCCGTGGCGATGCCGATCTCGCCGCCGAAGCCAAATTCACCGCCGTCTGCGAATTGGGTGGAGGCGTTGTGCAGCACGATGGCGCTGTCGACTTCGCGTAGGAAGCGCGCTGCCGCGTCTGCATCTTCGGTGATGATGGCTTCCGTGTGCTGTGAGCCGTAGCGCGCGACGTGCGCGATCGCGGCTTCGATGCCGTCGATGACGCGCACTGAGAGGATCGGCGCGAGATATTCGGTGCTCCAATCTTCTTCGCTCGCGGCGTCCATCGCTGTGATAGCGCGGGCGGCGTCGTCGCCGCGAAGTGTGCAGCCAGCTTGGCGCAACGCTTCTGCAATCGGCGGGAGCAGGGATGGCGCTACAGCGCGATCGATCAGCAGCGTCTCAGTCGCGCCGCACACCGACACGCGCCGCATCTTGGCGTTGACGACAATCGCTTGCGCTCTCGCGGGATCGGCGGCGACGTGGACGTAGGTGTGGCAGATGCCTTCCAGATGCGCGAACACCGGCACGCGCGCCTCATCCTGAACGCGCGCCACCAAGCTCTTGCCGCCACGCGGGATGATCACATCGATGGCGCCGCCGAGGCCCGCCAACATCATGCCGACAGCAGCGCGGTCCTGTGTCGGGACGAGTTGGATCGCGTCTTCGGGCAAGCCGCGGTCGCGCAACGCCGCACGCAGTTCGGCGACGATGGCGGCGGTTGTCTCCGCGCTCTCCGAACCGCCGCGCAGGATGATGGCATTGCCCGAGCGCAGCGCCAGCGCGCCCGCATCCGCGGCGACGTTCGGGCGGCTTTCGAAGATCATGCCGATGACGCCGATCGGCGTGCGGATGCGTTCGATGCGCAACCCGTTCGGCTGCGTCCACTCGGCCATCGCGGCGCCGACGGGGTCCGGTTGTTGTGCGATCGTGGCGACGCCATCGGCGACGGCGCGCACGCGATCAGCATCGAGGCGAAGGCGGTCGACGTAGGCCTCGGTCAGCCCTTTGCCGAGCGCTGCTTTCACTTCGCGTGCGTTCACGGCAGCAATAGCATCCGCGTTGCTACGCAAGCGCTCCGCCATTGCCCGCAGAGCGGCGGTGCGCGCCTCGCTCGACGCCAAACGCAACGCGTGGGCTGCGTCGCGGGCGCGGCGGCCGATGTCCAGCATCTCTCGGTCGAGCGTGCTCATGGCTCAAATCTGGGCGAGATCGTCGGCGTGCACCAGGGCCGGGCCGCCATCATAGCCAAGAAGTTCAGTGATCGCGGCGCTCTTCAGTCCCTTGATACGCGCAGCGTCCGCCGCATCGTACCGCGCCAGCCCGCGCGCGATCTCCGCGCCCGAGGCCGAAAGCACGCGCACGCAATCGCCTTTCTCAAAGCCGCCGCGCACTTCGGTGACGCCTGCCGCCAGCAAGCTCTTGCCCGCGCGTACGGCGTTCGCGGCGCCGTCATCGACAACCAACGCGCCCTGCGGCGCAAGGCTTCCTGCGATCCAGGCCTTGTAAGCGGCGCGGGGCGAAGCGCTCGGCAAGAACCACGTCGCGCGCGCGCCAGCATGGAGGCGTTGCAACGGATTGGCGTCGGCGCCTTTGGTGATGACGACCGCACAGCCCGCGCGCGTCGCAATCTTCGCGGCTTCGATCTTCGTGCGCATGCCGCCAGAGCCAAGCGCGCCTGGATCGCCCGCCATAGCTTCGATCTCCGGCGTGATGGCGCTCACCTCCGGAATGAACGGCGCATTCGGATCGAGGCGCGGATCGCGTTCGTAGAGGCCATCAATGTCCGACAGCAGCACAAGCACGTCAGCCGAGATCATCTGCGCCACACGCGCGGCGAGGCGATCGTTATCGCCGTAACGGATCTCGCTGGTCGCGACGGTGTCGTTCTCATTGATGATCGGCACCGCGCCAATGGCGAGCAATGTCTCCAACGTCGCCCGCGCATTCAGCCAGCGCCGGCGCTGCTCGGTGTCATCGAGCGTAAGCAGCGCTTGCGCGACAGCAATGTCGTGCCGCGACAATGCGCTCTCATACGCAGCCATGAGCTTCGCTTGGCCGGCAGCTGCCGCAGCTTGCTTCCAAGCCATCTCCTGCGCGCGCGGCGACATGCCCAGCACGCGGCGACCCAACGCAATCGCGCCTGAAGAGACAATGCACACGCTTTGCTTGCGATCGAGGCGTGCATTGAGAACGTCGTCCGCCAGCGCATCAAGCCACGCGTGCGCGGCAGTGCCGGTTGCGGGATCAACGAGGAGCGCGGATCCGATTTTGATGACGATGCGTTTGGCGGTGGCGAGCGGGTTGCTCACGGCGTCCAATCGCTCTCGGAATTGGTCGCTTGCGTTTCCTCAACGCGCCGCTCGCGCAGCATGGCGGCAATTTCGTTGACCAGATCGCGCACGCCCGCGCCCGAAACGCCCGAGACAAGTCGCACGTCTTTGCCGATCGCGCGCGAAAGTGCGGCGCGTTTGCGGTTGGCGTCCGCTGGCGTCATCGCGTCGATCTTGTTGAGCGCGACGATCTCAGGCTTCTCCGCCAGGCCCGCGCCGTAAGCTTCGATCTCGTGACGCACGGTTCGGTAGGCTTCCGTCGCACTCTCCGCCGTCGCGTCGATCAAATGCACCAGCGCAACGCAGCGTTCGACGTGGCCGAGAAAACGCGTGCCGAGGCCGGTGCCTTCGGCGGCGCCTTCGATCAAACCGGGCAAATCCGCCATCACGAAGCGCTCAGCTTCGCCGACGGACACAACACCCAAGTGCGGATGCAAAGTCGTGAACGGATAGTCAGCGACCTTCGGCGTCGCGCTCGAAACGGCGCGCAAGAACGTTGACTTGCCTGCGTTCGGCAAACCCACGAGTCCGGCGTCTGCGATGAGCTTCAGCCGCAGCCAGAACACGCGCTCTTCGCCTTCGAGACCTGGGTTCGCGTGCTCTGGCGCCTGGTTCACGGACGACTTGAAATAGGCGTTGCCGAAGCCGCCATTGCCGCCGCGCGCGAGCAGCACCTTCATGCCGGCCTTGTTGAGGTCGGCAATGATCGTCTCTTTGTCCTCGTCCAGCACTTCGGTGCCGGTCGGGACTTTCAGGATGACGCTTTCGCCGTTGGCGCCGTGGCGGTTCTGGCCCATGCCGTGGCCGCCGGTCGCGCCTTTGAAGTGCTGCTGGTAGCGATAGTCGATCAGCGTGTTGAGGCCGTCCGCCGCTTCGATCCAGACATCGCCGCCGCGGCCGCCATCGCCGCCATCTGGCCCGCCGAACGGAATGAACTTTTCGCGCCGGAACGAGACCGCGCCGGCGCCGCCGTTGCCGGAGCGCACGTAGATCTTGGTCTGATCCAGGAATTTCATGGCGCTCTATATGGCGAACGGCCCCGCCTGCCTCAATCGCTTTCGCGCCGCCAACGCAGTGAAACGCGCTGGTCGCCGTTGCCGAGGAAGCTGGTGATCAGCACGAGGCGCGGGCGGATGGTCCATTCCAAGCGTGTTTGCGCCTGGCCCAGCCCCGTACGCGCGACTTCGACGTAGACGTCCCGCGTCAGGTAAACGCCGCCGGCCACGAGGAAGCCGCCGTCTTCGTCCTGGCGCACATTGAAGCGATCGAGGCCGGCGGCGGCCCGCGCGGCGTCCACAAGGTCAAGCGAAGCGCGGCCGGAGAGGGCGGCTAAGCTTGCCGCGAGCTGTGCCGCTTCGAGCGCGGAGAGATCTTCGACGCCGCGTCCGAACAAGATCTGCGGCAGGATTTCGTCTTCCGGCAGCGCGGGGTCGGAGGAGAAAGTGATCTCCGGATCGCGCGCCGTGCCGATGAGACGGATGCGGGCGCTGAGATCAGCGGTGTCGCGCACGGCAGTCAGGTTGATGCGCGCATCGAGCGGGTCGCCGGTGAACTCGATCAGCGCATTTTCGATCTCGAACGGTTGGCCCGACAGCGCCAGCGTGCCGCGGATGGATCGCGCCGTGCCGAACACCAGCGGCCGCGCCGATGTGCCGCCGAGCCGCATATCGAGCGACCACTCCGCGTCCACGCCGCGTCCGCGCGTGAACACGCGGCCAGGCGCGGTGACGTTGACGTTGAGCGTCGTCGCGCCATTGCGGCGCGGACGCTCTTCTTCCAGCGGCTCGTCTTCCTCGCCCGGCCGGTTGATCTCGATCACCTCCATCGTCGGGATGCCGGCCTGCGGGTTCGACGCGATGTCGATGCTGGCTTCGATGATGTTGAGATCGCCGGTGAGCGAAGAGGTGAGCCCGTCCCACGCGAGTGTGAGTTCGCCGCTGGCGACGGCGCGCGCATCTGGCCGGTCAGCGACACGCATGTTGTCGACATCGACGGTGATGCTGCCTTGCCGCTCGTTGACGCTGCCGCCGGTCGCGGTGAGGCGGCCGCCGCGCGGACCGGAAGCGCTGAAGTTCTCGATGGTGACGCCGCGCTCATCGAGCGCCACGCGCGCGTCGAGATCGACAAGGCGCACGCCCGTCAGCTTGTCCTCAAAGCGGCCGTCAACAATCTCGATGTGGCCGTCGCCTGCGAGATAGCCGGCGCCAAACTCAATCTCGCCTTCGCCATCGAGCGCGCCTTCGAGCGATTGATCCTGCAGCCGCGTTGCCGCCCAAAGCGCATCCGCCGGCCCGCGCACTGACCAACGCGCGCGCCCGCGCCGTTCGCGCGCCAACGCGATGCGCAGCGGCGCGGCGCTGGTTTCGACAGGCGCATCCGCTTCGAAGTGCGCGACGAGACCACCGGCGGACGTCGCATCGACGGTCGAGGTGAGGCGGCCGGGTGTCAGGTTGCCGACGATGTGCATGTCGAGCGTGTTGCGCTGGCGGCCCGAGACGCGCGCGTCATCCAGGCGGATGTCGGCGTCGCCGGTGAGGCCGCCGCCATTGCTGGCGAGCGAAATGCGTCCGTCGATGCGTCCGGTGGCGCGCTCGCCCCAGATCGCGGCGAGCGGCGCCAGCGGCGCGTCTTCGATCTGGGCGCTACCGTTAAGCGCACGGCCGCGTTCTTCCCACTGCGCTTGCACAACGCCATCGCCGACGGCGACGTTGAGCGAAGCTTGCGTGCGCCCTGTGCTCCAATCCGCCGTGATCGGCGCGCGCGTGAAGATGGGCGCGTCGGCCAATGTGCCGCGCCCTTCGATGCGCGCCGCTTGTTCGTCGAGATTGAGCGTTGCTGTTCCTGCGAACGCCAGCGGCGCTTGCCGCAAGCGGCCGCGCAGGTCGAATGTCGTTGCGATCGCATCGAGCGGGCCTTGCGCGTGCAGGGTCGCGGCGCGAACGCGAAGTTCGCCTGCTTGCGCGTCGGCGACCTGCGCGTCGAGCAGGATCGTCTCGGGCGTTAGCGTGACATCGCCGGCCAGGCGCCCGGTCACGCCGGGGAGAAGGCCGTCGATGGCGCCGTTCACGTCAAGCTGCGCGTTGACGCCGCGGCTTGAGAATTGGGCGCTGCCTTGCGCCAGCAGCTCTCCCCATTGCGCATCGAGCGCGCTGAGGCTGATGGCGCCGCCGCGGATCGCGACATCGGCGCGCGCCGTGAGCGCTTGGCCCGACGCCGTGCCCGTCACGTCCGCGCGGCCAACATAGTCGTTGCCGCGTGGGGCGAGCGTGAAGTTGATGAGCGGCTGTTCGACGATGACGCCGCCGGCAGCAAAGCTGGTCAGCGCGCCGCGCATCGAAAGCGTCGGGCGCGCGATGCGGCCGGTGAGTTGACCCGTTGCGTCGATGGCGCCGCCGATCTCCGCGCCGCCGAGATTGAGCGGGCCGCGCGCGCTGGCTTCGAGCGCCAAGTTGGCCTGGCCGTTGACGATCCGCCCTGTCGCACCCGCCCGCAGCTGCGCACCATCGATGCGCGCGTGCGAAACAGTGATGCCGCCGTTCTCGTAGCACATCCGCGCATCGAGCCGTGGCGTTGTGCCGAGCAATTGCGGGATGACGTCCGGCGCGCCCGCGATGCGTGCGCCCTGGCCGTCGAGCGCGATGGTCCAGGCTCGTGCTTGCCCTTCGCCTTCGCGAAACGCGCGCCAGCGGCCCGTAGCTTCGCCGCGCATGTCCGACGCGAGTGCTTCCAGGCGCCGCACGCGCCAGTCGCCGGCGTATTCGCCGTCGCCGCCGCGTGTCCAACCTCGTGCGTCGAGTGCGATGGCGTCGCTGGTTAGGTCGGTGCGGCCGAGTTCGAAGCGTTGCTGGCGTCTGTTGTAGGAAAGCTCGGTGCGCAGGCGTGCGTTGGCAAAGAGCGGCGCTGTGCGTTCGGGTGCGCGCAGGTCGGCGCTCAGCGTGAGTTGCTCATCCGTGAGCGCGGCTTCGACTGGCCCGCGCAACTGCGTGCGCTGGCCGAGCGCATCGATTTGCTGTGCGTCGAGCGTGGCGCGTATGGCGGTGGTGCCGCGGGCGCGGCGGAGTTCGCCTTCAAGCCGCGCCGCGCCAAGCGGGAAGGGCGATTCACGCGCGATGTCGGAGAGCGTGTTGGTGGTCGCGACGATGCGCGCCGGGCCGTCGAGCGCACCGTCTTCGTCAAGCGCGCCTGCAAGATCAACGGCGATGAACGGCGTTTCCGCGTGCGCCTCGAACGCGCCTTCAGCGCCGCCGGTAAGATTGAACGACACGCTGGGGCCGATGCGCGCTGCGAGCGTCTCCAGCGCCGGTATCGCGTCCAGCTGCGCTTGGCCCTGAGCCGCCCATTCATCGGGCGACCAACGCGTGCTGCCGATCAGCAATTGCTGGGCGCCGGCGGTGGCTTCGAAGTGCGAATTGCCGTTGGTGATGTCGCCGTCGCCGATCGCCGTCGCGCGCAAGCCTTGCTCGCCGACGCCAAGGGCGCGGGCAATCACGCCGCCGGGCGCGCTGTAGAGATCGAGGCTGAGCGCGTAGCTTTGGCCGCTGTGATAGAGCGCCGTGAGGCGATCGTCGTCGGAATCGAGGCGGCGCAGCGTGAGATCGAGCGCCATCAGATCGTCGTCGCGCAGATCAAGCGCGAGATCGGCGCTGAATTCGGATGCGTTGCCAACGACAGGTTCAGCGAGGGTCAGCCGCTCGATGTGCAGCTCTGAGATGATGACATCGAATGTCGTACCGGTGGATGGCCGCCGCTCCAGCAACACCGGCTGGCGCGCGATGGCGATCGAATTGGCGCTCGCCGCGTTCAGGCGCACTGTGCCGAACAGGATGTCCTGCGGCGTCCAGTCGAGCGCCACGTCGTGCGCTTCAAGCCAAATGCCTTCTTCGTCTTCGATCGTGATCGTGCCGGCGCGCAGATCGCCAATCCAGCTGCCGCTCACGTCGTCGATCTTGATGCGACCCAAGCGCCAAACGCGCGCGCCATCGCCAAGCGAGTCGACCACCAGATGCGCCGCGGGTCCAAGCGCAATCACCGCGCTCGCGCCGACAAGCACGCCGCCGCCCGCGAAGGCCCACCAGCGCTTGCGCCGGCGCTTCTTCGGAAGAGGTTGCTCTTCGCTCAAAACGCTTGGCCCAAGCTGATGTAGAGGGCGAAGTCGTTGTTGCGTTCGTCCTCGTCGAGCGGGAAGGCGATGTCGATGCGCAGCGGCGCGAAGCCGAGATCGTAGCGCGCGCCGAAGCCAACGCCCCAGCTCAGATCCGTCGCCTCGCTCCAATCATCGAACGCCGTGCCCGCGTCGACGAATGCCGCCGCACCCCAGCGATCATCGAAGCGCCAGCGCGCTTCGACCGAGCCTTCAAGCAAACCTTGTCCGCCCGGCGTGAGGCCCTGCAGATCGCGCTCTTGCGGATAGATCGAATTGTACTCGTAGCCGCGCACCGAGCCGCCGCCGCCGGCATAGAAGCGACGATCCGGCGGCACGTCGTTCGGATCGCCTGTGACAGCTTCGAGCCAGCCCGTGCGAATGCGCGCCGCCAGCGTGAGGCGATCATTGACGCCGAACGATTCATAGATGCGGCCTTCGGCGGTGGCGCGCACGAAGCCGAGCGTTTCATCGCCGGTGGAAACTGAAGGCTCGAGCCGGAACTCGGTGATCGAGCCGTCGAGCGGATCGAGCGTGAACTCGGTCGTGTCGTGACGCCAATTGCCGAAGGCGGAGAGCACGACGGCATCGCGAACGGTGCCGACGAGATCGTCGTACTCGTCAGCCGAGACTCGCACGCCGTAGCTCGTCGCCGTGCGCAGGCGCGTGGAGGCATCAACGGAGGCGAAGATCGCCACGCCTTGGCGTGAGTAAGCCTCAAGTTGCTCGCGATCAGCGGAGGCGCCGAACGTAGCGGCGTGGCCGAGGCCGGCGGCATGCGGACGTGTCAGCGTTGTCGTCACGCCTTGCTGCATTTCGGCAAGCGTTACGCCGACATTGAGCGAATCTGCGCGGCCGGTGAGGTTGCGCCGCGTCCACTCCGCCTGCACGCCCGCGCCTTCAGTCGTCGAATAGCTGACGCCGAGTTCGTAGGCGTGCCGCCGCGCCGGTTCGATGGTGAGGATGACATCGCGCAAGCCTTCCTCGTTCGGCGGCGCGAGCTGTGTGGAGGCAAGCGACACCGCGCCTGTCGAGGTCACGTCGCGCCGCAACCGTGCAAGCGCTTGCGGCGAGTAAAGATCGCCGACTTGCCAGTTCTGCAGATCGTCGATGAAGCCTTGGCGCAGGATGGTGTTCGGCTCCGCCCGCACGCCGCCGAGTCGCGCCTGATTGCCAGTGCTGAAGCGAAACTCAGCCGCCACTTGATTGGTCGCGTGATCTACGACGACACGGCGATCGAGCGCCGCGGCATCAGCATAGCCATTTTGCTGCAACGAGATCAGCGCGTCGCTCTCGGCCTGCAGCACCACCGCGGCGCGTGCAGGCTCACGCCGGCGCACGGTGGCGATGGCTTCGTCCACGCCTCGCTGCGCGTCTGCGCTCGGCGTCTCTGCTTCGTAGGTGATACGCGGGTCGTTGAACGTGAAGCGTTGCCCGAGATCGATGAGGAGGCGCGCGGAGGGCGGGTTTTCGCTCGCTTCGGGCGTGACCGTGGCGCCGTAATAGCCCTCAGAGCGCAGCCACACCAAAGCACGCTGCGCGGCTTCCTCAGCGATGCGTTCGGCGTCGAACAAGCTCTCCGGATCTTCGCGATCGGGCAGCAGATCGAGAATGGCGCGGCGCGTGTCGTGATCCGGACCTTCGATGGTCACGGGAGAATCCGCCCAAGCGGGCGCGGCCATGGGCAAGCCGATGGCCGCGCAGAGCGCAGCGGGAAGGACGGGGAGACGGCGCATCGCTAGTCGTAGAAACCTGACCAGCGAGGGTCGCAGCGCGGCGGTTAAGACCTCATAAACCATAAACGCGGGTCCGCAGCCCGCTCCCAGGGGAAATTGCTCATTAAATCAATGCGGAAGCAAGTGTGGAATGGCGCCTTGCTGAAGCTTAACCCCAGGGACCGCGCTTGCGCGGCTGCTGATTGCTCCACGGACCGGCCGCGGGTGGCGTCGTTGGCCGGCCGAAACGGCGCGCCATCTCCATCAGCTGCGCGATGCGGTTCTTGGTGTTCGGGTGCGTCGAGAACAGGTTGTCGGCGCCCCGGCCCGAGAGCGGGTTGATGATGAAGAGGTGCGCCATCGCCGGGTTGCGCTCTGCATCCACGTTCATGCGCTGGCTCGCGTAGCTTTCGATCTTCTGCAGCGCGCTGGCGAGCGCTTCCGGCTCGCCGCCAATCTCGGCGCCGAGGCGGTCAGCTTCATACTCGCGCGCACGGCTGATCGCCATTTGCACCAGCGACGCCGCGATCGGCGCGAGGAACATGATCAGCAAGCCGACGATCGGATTGCGGTCGCGATCGCCGAAGAACAGCGCGAAATTTGCTAGCATCGCCACGGCGCCGGCGATGGTCGCAGTGACCGTCATCGTCAGCGTGTCGCGGTTTTTCACGTGCGCGAGTTCGTGCGCCATGACGCCACGAATTTCCTCGCGCGAGAGCAGGCTGAGCAGGCCGCTCGTCGCGGCGACGGCTGCGTTCTCAGGATTGCGGCCGGTCGCGAACGCGTTCGGCTGCGGGTTATCGATGATGTAAACCTTTGGCGCCGGCAGGCCCGCGCGTTGCGCCAGCATCAGCGTATCTTCGACGTACGCCCGCACGCGCGGATCGGGGTGGCCAGGCTGGATTTCCTGCGCTTTGAAGTGGCGCAGCACCATCTTGTCGGCGTTCCAATAGGCAAACAGGTTCATCGCGCCCGCGACAACCAGAGCGATCAGCATGCCGCCCGTACCGCCGACGAGGTAACCGACAGTGCCGAACAGCGCCGTCATCGCCGCCAGTAGAATGTACGTCTTGAGATGGTTCATCTTTCTCCTCACTTGAGAGAAGATATCGAGAGCCAAGCCCCGAGGTTCAATATGGCAGACGAAACCCCGTCACCGCCGCGCAAGCTGACACCGGAAGCACAGCGCGCTTTGGCCGAAGCCGAGGAGCGCCGCGCGGCGGCCGCTGCGGCTGAGGAACAAGCGAAGGAACTTGGCGGCCCGGGTGGGCCGGAACCGACGCGCTTCGGCGACTGGGAGCGCAAAGGCATCGCCAGCGATTTCTGAGTTAACGCGCACAGCATGCACGCGAACTTCGCGCGCGCATGGCGAAGCGTCTTCATCTCTCTACGCGCGTGCGCGAAGCTGCCGCGTTCTATTCTGGAGGAAGTCCATGCGCGTGCGCGCGATCCTTGCGGCCTTTGCGCTCGTCGCAGCGCCGGCGTTTGTGGCGCCGACGCCTGCCTTCGCTGACGGCATCGAACGTCCGCAGCGCCCACGCCAACGCGTGAGCCGTCCGCAACCGCCTCCGCCGCCGGCGCCGCTGCCGCCTCCGCCCGTGGTGGAGACAGGCCCCGAGGTCGTGACTCTGAACAATTCCTTCTTCGCCAGTTCTGGCGGCGGCGTTGGCGCCGACATCGGCGGCGGCTCGTATTCGAGCACGACTGTCATAATTCGCGGCGGCAACGCTTCGGCGTCGGCCTTTGCCTTTGCTTCGGCCCGCGCCAGCGCTGGTGCGCGCGGCGGCCATCGCGGCGGTGGCGGCGGCGGTTGCGGCTGCCGCTGAGGTAACCAAACGACAAGGACCCCGGGCGCAAGCATTTGCGCCTACACATGAAAGAGCGTAAACGCGCGGCCCACCGGGTGCGGCTTTGCGCTCGAAGGGGATTTCTCTCATGGCGCAGGCCCCGGCCGAAGCGCCCCAGCCGAATGGTTCTTCGAACGGCGCCGGTGGCGGCGGCCGCGCGCGCGCGGCTGCGCATGGCGGCTTCTGGGCGCTGCTGATCGGCTCGATCGGCGTCGTCTATGGCGACATCGGCACCAGCCCGCTCTACGCGTTCAAGGAATCCTTCGCCCACGTTCTGCAGGACGGCACGCCGGCTTCGGCTGAAGAAGTGCTCGGCATCATCTCGCTCGTTTTCTGGGCGCTGATGATCGTGGTGACGCTCAAATACATCGTCATCGTCATGCAGATGGACAACAAGGGCGAGGGCGGCACGCTTTCGCTCATGGCGTTGGCGCAGCGCGCGCTCGGGCGGCGTACGCCGCTTCTGTTTCTGATCGGCGTCGCTGGCGCCTCGATGTTCTACGGCGACGCGCTGATCACGCCGGCGATCTCGGTTCTCTCCGCCGTCGAAGGCCTCAAAGCGGTGCCTGGCCTTGAGGGGCCAATCGATCCGTTCATTCTGCCGATCGCGATCGGCATTCTCGTTGGTCTGTTCGCGATCCAGTCGCGCGGCACTGGCGTCATGGGGAAGTTCTTCGGGCCGATTACCGCCCTATGGTTCATCACCATGGGTGTGTTGGGGGCGGTGCAAGTCGCGGCGAACCCCGCCGTCTTCGCCGCGCTCAATCCGGCCCACGCGATCGGATTTATGATCGAGCACAGGTTCCTGACCTTCATCGTGCTCGGCTCGGTTTTCCTCGCTGTGACCGGCGCCGAGGCGCTCTACGCCGACATGGGCCACTTTGGCCGCCGCCCGATCCGCGTCGCCTGGATTGGCCTCGTGCTTCCGGCGCTGACTCTCAACTATTTGGGCCAGGGCGCGTTCGTGATCGGCAATCTCGAGGGCCTCAACGCCGAATATCGCCTCGCCCTCGAAGCCGCGCGCGCCGTCGGCGCCGAGCGTGTGCAATTCGAGTTCAGTCCGTTCTTCGAAATGGCGCCCGACATGCTGCGCCTGCCGCTCGTCATTCTCGCGACCGCCGCCACCGTGATCGCCAGCCAAGCCGTGATCTCCGGCGCGTTCTCGCTGACCCAGCAAGCCATTCAGCTCGGCCTGCTGCCGCGTATGGAAATCAAGCGCACGTCGGAGACGCAAGCCGGTCAGATCTACATGCCGCAGATCAACTGGCTGCTGCTCGCCGGCGTGCTGGTGCTGACGCTGGCCTTCGGCTCCTCGACGCGCCTCGCCGCCGCCTACGGCATCTCGATCACTGGCGAGATGCTGATGAGCACCTGCATGATGTTCATCGTCATCTGGAAGCTCTGGAAGCGCCCGATCTGGCTGGCGGCGCTGATCATCACGCCGTTCGTCATCATCGAAGGCATCTTCCTTGCCTCGAACCTGCAGCGTGTCTGGAGCGGCGGCTTCGTTCCGTTGCTGCTGGCCGCTGGCCTCATTCTGATCATGTGGACGTGGGTGCGGGGGACGCGTCTGCTCTACGAAACAACGCGCCGGGACGAGCCGCTCTCGAAGCTCTTTGAGACGCTCTCACACCATCCGCCGCATCGCGTCCGCGGCGCGGCGATCTTCCTGACCGGCGATCCCGACATCGCGCCGGCGGCGCTCATGCACAATTTGAAGCACAACCAAGTGCTGCATGAGCAAATGATCATTCTCACCGTGCGAACGGTGAACGCGCCGCGCGCGCCGGAGAGCGAACGCGTCAGGGTGGAAGACTACATGCCCGACGTGAAGCGGGTGACGCTCACCTTCGGCTTCATGGAAACGCCGAACGTCGTCAAAGCGCTCACCGAAGCCCGCAAGCACGGCCTGAAGTTCGATATTATGAAGACCAGCTTCTTCCTGTCGCGCCGCACCATTGTGCCCAGCGAGAAGAGCGGCATGCCGCTCTGGCAGGATCACCTGTTCATCTTCCTGGCCCGCAACGCGACCAACGCGACGGACTTCTTCCACATTCCGTCCGGCCGCGCCGTGGAGCTTGGCAATCAGGTCATGGTCTGACGCGAAACGGCTTGGCGTGTCTCAGCGGCATGCTAGGCTGACGCTATGACAAGCGCGTGGCTGCCCTGGGCAATGGTGGCGCTGATGTTCGTGACGTCCGGGTGGGCGCTCACACAAACACCTGACGGCGCGCGTCTTCCGATGCAGTGGGGCATTCGCGGCGACGTGACTTGGCGCGCGCCGCGCGCGGTGGCGCTGCTGTTCAGCCCAATGCTCGCAATCGCTACGCTTGGGCTTTTGTACTGGCTGGCGGGATCACATGTTGCTGAGCTTGGTTGGCTGGCTGTGTTCATTGCCGCCATTTTCGTGATCACGCACGGAATCTACGTGTTCTTCGCGCTGCGCGACGTGAACGCGCCCAACAAATAGGGGGTCAAGATGAGCATCTGGATGCGGCTGTTGGTTGCGATTGCTGTTGGTGCAGGCATTGGCGTTGCTTGCGCGCTCATCGGCAATGCGTTTGGCATTAGCGGTGGGTTGATGGGCGGCGTCAGCGGCGGCATCGCCGCCGGCGTGATCGCCACCACCTTGCGGCCGAAGCCGAAGGCTTAGCGGTAGAGATAGTTCGGTGGCAGGCCGAGCCGCTTGCACGCCTGCGCCGGCGGCGCTTCCTCAAGCACGAACCGCTCGCCCGCAGCAGCAAGCGCCCGGAGCAACGTCAGTTCACCGGCCCGCAAGCTGAATTCGCGCCCCAGTCCTAGCGTTTCGCGCGCCCAATCCGGCGTCATGCTGACAGCGCCGCGCAACATCAACCGCTGCAACGCTTTCAGCGGCAGCAACGGCGCGGTGCGTAAAATCGAAAAGAACTCAAACAGGATGTCCGAGCGCTCAAGCTTCGGCGCCATGGCAGCAAAGATCGCCTCCAGCTCCGCGCGTGAACGCGGCGGTTTGTCCGCGCCGTAGAGCGCCGCGGCTGGCGCGCCTTCGGCGTAGAAGCGATCCGTGTCGTCGCTGCCGAGATCGCGGACGTAGCGATTGTAAGCTTCGACAAACCCGTAGACGGCGGTGGCGTGAACCCAGGTCAGCAGCTCTGGGTCGTTGGCGCGGTAGGGTGCGCCGGCAGGCGTTCGGCCTTCGACGCGATCATGCGCGCGCACCACGCCGGAGATCATGCCGCGCGCGACGTCAGCCGGCCCGTAGATGGTGACGCAAGCGGCGTACCCGGTGCGGCGGATCCGCGTCACTGGATCGGTGCGGAACGTCGTGTGCTCCCAAACGCCGGTGCGCACGCGGGGCTCTGCCAGCTCCAGGATCACCGCCGCGAAGCCGCCGACGACGAGCGCGACCGGGTTTTTCATCACCCGCCAGCTCACTGAGTTGGGTTCAAACAGAGCCGGCGCACCAGGCGGCGCGCCGAAATCCACCGGCTTCAAGCCAGGCGGGGGCGCGATGTAGTCGCGCAGCAGCCGATCCAAGTTGCGAGGCATTGTGAAAACTCTAGCATACGCAACCAACGAAAGGGCGTTTTGGTGTCAAGCGCAGACGTTACGTCATTGCAGCAACGTGCAAGCGCGGGCGAAGCGCGCGCGCAGTACGAGCTGGGCGCGCGCCTGCTGGTGGGTCGTGGTGTTCCGGCCGCGCCGCGCGACGGCGCCGCGCTGATCGCCGCGTCGGCGCGGCAAGAGAACACCGACGCGCTGCAGCTCTGCGCCGTGCTCGCCGCAGCTGGAATCGGTGGCGCGCAGAATTGGGACGCGGCGTTCGAGTTTGTGCGCCGCGCGGCTGACAAGGGCGACACACGCGCCAAGGGTCAGCTGCTGCTGATCGGCGATCGTTTCACTGACCAACTCAACATCCCGCGCGGTACGCAGCACTTCGATGCGCCGCGCGTGATGACGTTCGAGCGCTTCTTGTCGCCGTCCGTCTGCAACTGGATCATCGAACGCGCGAAGCCGAGCCTTCAGTCAGCGCGTGTGATCCACGCCCAAGAGGGCGGCAGAAAGGTTCACAGCATTCGCACCAACACCGGCATGGGCTTTTCGCTGATCGACACCGACCTTGTGATGCAGCTCACGCAAGCGCGCATCGCGGCGGCGATCGGCCAGCCGATGGCCTTCCAAGAGCCGACCAACATTCTCCACTACGAACCCGGCCAGGAATACAAGCCGCACTACGATTTCGTGGATCCGGGCGTCGCGCACTTCCAGCAAGAGCTGATGACGGTCGGTCAACGCACGGTGACGTTCCTGATCTATCTGAACGAAGACTACGAGGGCGGGGCGACCACATTCCCGCGCCTTGACTGGAGCTTCCGTGGCAAAACCGGTGATGCCCTCGCGTTCTGGAATCTGACCGACGGCAACCCGGATGCGCGTACGCTTCACGCCGGCACGCCAACAACCAACGGCATTAAGTGGCTGTTCTCGAAATGGGTGCGCGACCGTCCCGTGCGGTTGCTATGATGGAAAATACCGCGCACCTACGGAAACGTGCCGAGAGCGGCGAAGGCGCTGCACTTGTAGATTTGATCCAATGGCTGGTGACGTCGCCGGAGGCGGATGAGCGCGAAGAGGGCGCTCAGCTTTTGTTGGCGTCGTGCGAACGCGATGTGCCGGACGCGCTTTGCCTTCGCGCAGCGCTCTCTGCGCGTGGTGTTGGCTGTGAACAGAATTTTGAAACCGCATTCGCGTTCCTCAAGCGCGCCGCTGCGCTGAACGACGATCGCGCCCAGCGCCAGGTTCAGGCGCTCGGCGACCACTTTGATCCGGCAGCCTGGTTTGCGCCCATGCAGCTGGTCCAGCACCATCCGGCGCCGCGCATCTTCACGATCGAAGGCCTCATCCCGCGCGCCGTGTGCGAATGGTTCATCGAGTACGGCCGCCGCCGCCTTGAGCCGAGCACGGTTCGCGATGGCGCCACGGGAGTCGACATTGTCTCACCCGGCCGCAGCGCCGCCACGGCTGGCTCGACTGCCCTCGAACCTGATCTCGCCTTGCAGCTGACGAAGCTGCGCATCGCGCAGGCACTCGACACCGACGTCGTGCATCAGGAGCCAACAACAATTCTGCGCTACCAGCCGGGCCAAGAATACCTGGCGCACTACGATCTGATCCGTCCGGACGAAGAGGCGGCCGCCGCGGAAGAGCTACGTATCGTCGGCCAGCGCGTCGCCACCGTGCTCGTCTATCTCAACGACGGCTATGACGGCGGCGAGACCTTCTTCCCGCACCTGGACTGGGGCTTCAAAGGCAAGCCGGGCGATGCGCTGATCTTCTGGAATATGTCGGCCACTGGTGAGCGCGAGCGGCTTTCGCTCCACGCTGGTCTGCCGGTTAAGTCTGGCGAGAAGTGGTTGCTATCACAATGGGTGCGCGCCAAGCCTGTGCCGTTGATCTGAGCGCCACGCTGTGGAAGAAGGCGCGCCATTCTCCCCGAAGAATCTCAGGAACGTTTGATGTCGCAGCCCAAGGTCAAAAAGGTCGTGCTTGCCTATTCGGGCGGCCTCGACACCTCCATCATCCTGAAGTGGCTTGAGGAGACTTACGGCTGCGAAGTCGTCACCTTCACGGCTGATCTGGGCCAAGGCGAAGAGCTGACGCCGGCGCGCGAGAAGGCGCTGAAGATGGGCGTGAAGCCCGAGAACATTTTCATCGACGATCTGCGCGAAGAGTTCGTCCGCGATTTCGTCTGGCCGATGTTCCGCGCCAACACGCTCTACGAAGGCCAGTATCTGCTCGGCACCTCGATCGCGCGTCCGCTCATCGCCAAGCGCCAGATCGAAATCGCCAACCTCGTCGGCGCCGATGCCGTCTGCCATGGCGCCACCGGCAAGGGGAACGATCAGGTTCGCTTCGAAGTCAGCTACTATGCGCTGAAGCCGGACGTGAAGGTCATCGCGCCCTGGCGTGAGTGGGAGTTTGAGGGTCGTCCGCAGCTCATCGAGTACGCCAAGAAGCACGGCATCCCGATCGCGCAAGGCAAGGAGCAAGCCGCGCCGTTCTCGATCGATGCGAACCTGCTGCACACGTCAAGCGAGGGCCTGGCGCTGGAAGATCCCGACGTCGAAGTGCCGGAGATCGTCACCAAACGCGGCGATCGCCGCACCATCACGCCGGAAGAAGCGCCCGATCAGGCCGAGACGATAACGCTCAGCTTCGAGCGTGGTGATCTCGTCGCCATCGACGGCAGGCTGATGAAGGCGCACGAACTGCTCGCCGAACTCAATCGGCTTGGCTCGAAGCACGGCGTCGGCGGCCTCGACCTGGTTGAGAACCGCTATGTCGGCATGAAGTCGCGCGGCTTTTACGAAACGCCGGGCGGCACGATCCTTTGGTACGGCCACCGCGCCATCGAAAGCATCACGCTCGACCGCGGCGCCATGCACCTTAAAGACGAGCTGATGCCGCGATACGCCAGCATCATCTACAACGGCTTCTGGTGGACACCCGAGCGCCTCATGCTGCAAGCCGCGATCGACGCGAGCCAAGGCAGCGTCACCGGCGATGTGAAGCTCAAGCTCTACAAAGGCAGCGTCCGCACCGTTGGCCGCTCCAGCCCGTACTCCCTCTATTCGAAGAAGCTCGTCGGCTTCGACGAAGCCGGCGGCTACAATCAGGCCGACGCCGAAGGCTTCATCAAGCTCAACGCGCTACGCCTGCGCATCCTGGCCGAGCGCGATAAGAAGCGCGGCAAGAACGAATGAGGATAAAGCGCGGGGTGTGGATCGCCGGCGCGCTCATTGGCGTCATCCTGTTCGGTGGCAGCGCCGTGCTGATCGGATACGACGCCTATGTGGCGAACCAGGCGGATGGCTCTCTGCCGCTCGGCTCCATTGAACGGGCGGCGGTGCTAATTCTCCTGGCCGGCGCCTGCGCCAGTTCGCTATTCTTCTCCCAGCGCGAGATCGATGACGCGACCAAGGAAGAGATCGACGAAGAGCCCGCGCAGTGGATCAAGGATATGCGCAAGCCGGGGCAGGCCGATGATCAGAACTGACGCTTTGCGCGACACCGCCGACCTCGAAGACGGCCGCAGCTACAACCGCGACCGCACGCTCGTCTTCGCGCGCCGCTGGCGCTCCTAGTTCGCGGTCTCTTCCGCCAGTCTGGCTTCAGCTTGTGTCAACAGACGTTGCGCCACTTCGGCTGAGCCGCCGGCGTGCGGATCGTAAGCCAGTGCGCGCAGGATCGGGATCGCTTCGCGCACGCGATTGCCGGCGAGCAGCATGTTCGCCGCATTGAGACTGATCTCATCCACTTGCGGCGCGAGCTGGCGCGCCAGCAGCAGGATGTTGATGTAGTTCTCGTAGGTTGCGTCGCTCATCGACGTGCCGGCATAGCTTTCAGCGTAGCGCGCGAGTGTCGGAACGTGGGTGTCGTTGGCGCGGTAGCCGCGGCTGAAATAGCGGCGCGCCTGCGCGAGCAGGGTAGTGCGTGTTTCGCCCTCCGCGTCGTCCGCCTCGCGTAGATAAGCGAGTCCCGTCAAGTAGAGCGCCTCGGCATTCTCTGGGTTCGCCGCCAGGTACGGCTCAAGCAGCGCGCGGCCTGCCGCGAAGGAGCCCAAGCGAATCTCCGCCCGCGCCACAGTCAGCAGCGCGAAATCGTCATAAGGCTCGGCGCCGGCGAGCTGGCGGATGCGCGCCAGCAGCGGAGCTTTATCTTCGTCGCTGATATTGCCGTTGAACAGCCGCGTCGAGATCGGCATCAGACGGCGCGAGCTGGCCGGCAATTGCGTGATCGTCATCTCCGGCCGCGCCACGTGTGTTGGGTTTGTCAGCGCGATGGCGTTCGGGTTGCCTTGCAGATAGCGTCGCAATGTCGCCTGCATCGCGTCGGGCGTGACACCGAAGCCTTCTTCGAACGCCTCCAGAGGCGGCCGCCCCGAGCGCATCGCGCGCACGTAGGCTTGAAACTGCGCATTGGCGCCCGGCGTCAGCAACAAATACTGCGCGAACAGCCAGCTCTGCGCGTAGAACATCGCCGCTTCGCGCGCGTCGCGGAACTGGCGCGTCGTCATCGTCAGCAGGCGATCCATCGGCAGCCAGGTATTGTTCAGAAGATCGCGCGCCCGTCCTGGATTGGAGCGACCAATGACGATCCGCTCGGTGCCCAACACCGCGGTCGAGACAACTTCGGCGAAGCCCTCAATGTACCAAGAGGGATAAGCGTTGTTGAAATACTGGTACATGAAGTGGTGCGCGTACTCGTGAAACAGGATGTCCTGTGAGCCGAGGCCGCTGTTTGGACTATAGATCGAATACGCTGCGATCCGCTCCGTCTGCGCGTAGTAGACGCCGGCGACATTGGTGTTGTCGAAGTGCGGGAACGCTTCCGCGAAGTCATCCGTGCCAAAGAGATAAACTTGCAACCGCACCGGCGAACGTTCGGCCGGCGCGCCCGTCATCCGCCGTAACAGGCCATCGAATTGTTCGAGATTGAGCGCGACTTCGGTGGCGCGCCGCTCTGAGCCGTTTGCGTAGACCGTGAAGCCGGTAGTCTCGACCGAAACCCATTGCGCATGCGCTTGCGGCGCAAACGCCAGCCACGCCGCGATAATCGCGCCAAACAATGTAACGCCGCGCATACGAACCCCCATCGGCGCCGAAAGCTAAAACCTGGCCTCCGGCGCCGCAAGTACCGCTGCGCAGCCGCGCCTCAAGCCCGCGTGAAGTGCATGACCCAGTTCACTTCCCAGGTCGCGCCGCCGTCGGTTGAGAAGGCTTGCTCCCAGCGCGCCGTCGTCGCGGTGATCTCAGACCACTGAAAATACACCCGGATTGGTTGGCCGTTGAACACGTCGTCGCCCTCGAAGCGGCCGACGCCATTCGCGAAGCTGCCATAGACCGGCGGTTCGATGTGATCCGGCGTGCGCGCGTCGAGCCACCAGATCGCCCACTTGCCCGTGGCTGGATTGAACGCGCGCACGCCCATCGCGCGATACGCGCCAGACGGCAGCTCGAGCACATTGTCATCGCACGTGCCGTGGCCGTTCATCGTCAGCCAGCACTCACACGTGCCGTTGAATTCTTCCCAGCGCGTGTCGTTGGCGAGCCGCGTTTTCAAGCGCCTATGCCGCACGTTCCAACGCCCTGCCAGAAACGCAAAGTCGCTCCGATGATCGTCCACGCCGTCCGCCATGCTTGCCTCCTAAATACGAGGCGGCGTTCTAAACGGTCATACCTGACAGCGAATGTCAGCTTTTAGTCCAGCTCCAGAAATTCGTACTGATCGCGAATGCGCCAATTGAAGAACTGGCCTTGCGACTCCGCGGCCGCGAACTCTTCGTAAAGCTCGATCGGCACGCCGAAATAGAGATACGTGCGCCCCGCGGTGAAGGTGACGGCGAGTGTTTCTTTCGCGGGATCGTAGATGGCGCGCTGGATCAGCGATGACCTAGCCATAAGCGGAGATAAGCGCGAACACGAGAACGCCGACGAAGAGCGCGCCCAGAGCCGGCTTCACCAAGCTCAGCGGACGGTTGCGCACAGTCTCGACAAACCGCGCGCGCCCTTTCGCTTGCTCGCCCTTCCGGCGGTCAGCCGCTGTGCGTCCGTCTTCGTCGCGCCATCCGCTCATGCGGCAGGTCTAGCATCGGCGCCGACTAACGCAAACGCGCCCGCCGTTGAGGGGGCGGACGCGTCAGCGCGATCTACAATGAAATCAGGTCCAGTACTGATCGACTTTGTAGAACGCAAAGCTCTGGTCGCGATAGGCGAGGCCATCGTTCTTCGTGAGTTCGCCGATCGTATCGGCCGGCGCCGCCTTCAGTTCGTCCTTCGTGTACGGCACGACATAGGCGTCTTCTTCTTCGTCATAGTTCAACACCGCCCACGGCAGCGGATGAAACTTCTCGCCCATCTTCAGCACGCCGCCGAAGCCAACGACCGCGAACAGGATCGTGTTGGTTTGCTTGTCGAGCACGATGTCTTCGACTGTGCCGATCTTCTCGCCGCTCGTGTCCTTTACGGCGGTGCCGATCACTTTCTTGGCGCGAATGGCAGTCGTGTGTCCGGTTGTAGTTGGCATGGGGGCTCGCTCCTCGTCGGTGGGTGCAAGGAGAACCGTTCGCATGCGCAGGGGTTCCGCCCCGGCATGTTGGAATTGCGATTTCCGCTGCTAATCTCGCGCCCAATAGGGGATACGAATGGCGGGGATCATGACACGCAGAACAATTCTTGGCGCAGCAGCGGCAGCCGGTGCAGTCGGCGCCGCGCAAGCGCAGACCGAAGGCGGGCAACTCACGGCGCGCGGCTACATGCAAGGGTTCCCGCCCGCTGACGCCACGCGCGTCGATCCGTCGAACTGGCACATGTATCCGCACGTGAAGTGGTCCGTGCGGCACATGCGCGAACTGTTTGCGTCGCGCGACGCGACGCCAGTTGAGCGCAGGCCGTTGGAACTGCGCCTCGCGCCGCAACCGCTCGATGAACTCCGCGTGCGCGGCGAGTCCGGCGATATGTCGTGGCAGGATTTCTTGACCGCTACGCACACCGACGCAGCAATCGTCCTCCACAATGGCCGCGTCGTGTTCGAGCGCTACTTCGACGGCATGGCGCCGAGCGATCAGCATTTGCTGTTCTCGTGCACCAAATCCTATTGTGGTTTGCTGGCGGAAATTCTGGCGACCCGTGGCCAGCTCGATTTTTTGCGCACGATCGAATCGTATCTGCCGGAGATGGCCAACTCCGCCTTCGCCGGCGCCACGGTGCGCCAAGTCGCGGACATGACCGACGGTGTCCACTTCAGCGAAGACTACACAGATCTCACCGCCGATATTTACGCCCACGCCTACCAGATGGGCCTCTCGCCACACGATCCGGCTAACCCGCCGCGCGGCGCTTACGCCTCGGCGCAAACGCTCACTCGGCGCGACCATCCGCCTGGCCACACGTTCGCTTATCGCTCTGTCGCCACCGATGTGCTCGGTTGGATTGTGCAGCGCGTTGCCGGCAAGTCGCTGTCGCAGCTCTATGCTGAAGAGATCTACACAAACATCGGCGCTGAAGGCGCGGCGTACTTCACCATCGACGCGGCGAGCATGGAAATCGCCAGCATGGGCCTCAACGTTACGCTCCGTGATTTCGTGCGCTTCGGCGAAGCGCTGCGCCGTGGCGGCCGTGTTGGCCAACGCCAAGTGCTGCCCGCCGAAGCCGTCGCCTCAATCGCCGCCGGCGGCGATCGCGAAGCCTTCGCCCGCGCCAACATGGCGACGCGCCAAGGCTGGTCCTACAAGAGCCAGTTCTGGTGCACGCATGATCGCTTCGGTTCGATCTGGATGCTCGGCGTGCGCGGTCAGCGCATGCTGATCTGCCCAGGCCTCAACCTCGTCATGGCGAAATTCGGCTCGCACCCAGTCGCGAGCAATCTCGCGACAGATGTGATCCATGCCGCCGCGCTCGAGGCGCTAGCGCATCACTTCAGCTAGGAAAGAACCAGCCCGATCATCACGGCGCCGTAGTGGCCCGCGGCGCCAATGATCACGCACGCGTGCCAGAGCGCGCGGCGGAAGGGGATGGCGTGGTTCAGATAGAGCAACACGCCGCCTGAATAGGTGAGGCCCGCAACCACCAGCATCGCAATCGCCAACGGCGGCAATGACGGCACCACCGGGCCAAGCACCAGAACTGCCAGCCAGCCGAACGCCAGATAGATGAAGCACCAGGCGCGATCGGAAAGACCCGTCGCGAAAACTTTGCCCGCCGCGCCAGCGAGCGCCGCGATCCAGATCGCGACGGTCACCGCCACCGCGAAGTCCGGCGGCAGCAGCTTCACAGTGAACGGCGTGTAGGAGCCGGCGATCATCAGGAAGATCGCGGCTTCATCGATGCGGCGCAGGACGCGGCGATAACGTGAAGGTTTGGTCAGGTTGTAAACGGCGGACGCGGCAAGCATCGCCATCAAGCACATCGCGTAGATCGCGCCGGCGGTCGCCATCGGCACGCCGCGATTAACCAAGGCGACTGCAACGAGGAGTCCGCCGCCCACCAGTGCTGCAAGGATACCGACCGCGTGCACGATCCCGTCGGCCGCATGTTCGGCCCGGTTAGGGTAGTGCTCTGCGAGCTCTTGCTCGTCAGCGGTCAATAGATCCGAAAAAGCCATACCAGCAGCGCGTCTTCTTCTAGAGTTCTTCTGAGGGACGCCTCAGACGTAGTTATAGTTCCTCCGCCTTAACGTCAGATGATGGAAAGCGCGTTTTTCTTGCAACACAACCACTTGAGCGTGCGGCGCGCGCGCAACGTAAATCTTGCGCTCACTACGTGTTTCGCGAGTGGCGCGATTTTCGCAGCGCGGTCGGCATGGCCGCACACCGTCCCAATCCTGCCGCGCTCCGCGCTGAGGCAAGGCTGCTGACCATCGCTGGCTTCTTCCTGCTGGGCGTTGGCTTTCCGCTAACCTTGATCATGACCGCAATCGCTTTGGGCTCAGGCGAAAGCTCGCCGTTCGTGCCTGCCGCGATCGGCGCGCCGCCGATCATGCTCGGCTATCTTGCGTGCCATTTCGCATCTCAGCGTATGGTGAAAGCGAAGGCAATCGAGAGCCAACGTTAAGCAGCCGTGCACGCGCGTTGCTAATTTCAGCCTCAGCAGTTGTGCTTCGTTGACCGTGGAACCGCATCACTTCAGCCTCCATTAATTACGTGCGCAGCACGCTTTTGCTGCGAGGGGCTTTCGGAGGCCGCATGGAGACGGACGAGTTCGCATTACGGTTAAAGGGCTGGAGCCTGGCTACGGCCGAAGTGCTCTATTACATGCCCGACCACCCGACTTTGCTGCAGAGCTTCATCTGGCAAACGCTCGACCTCGCGCCGTCCTATCCGCGCATCCACAAATTCCTCGATTTCTGGCGCGCCGAGATTCAGGCGGTGATCCATTCCGTACACCTGGCGAGCGGGGAGGTGCTGGCCCCCGCCAAAGTCCGCAACGTCGCGACAATCCTCCACCACTAGGCTGGCTCATCACCAGATTGGGATTGGGCGCCGCCGCGCATCGGTCTACATAAGGTGATCGAGGGATCGAGTTTTGGAGAAGAGCCGCATGCGCATGCTTGTGCTTGCCGCGATGGCCGGCCTGCTGGCCGCCTGCGCCACCGCCGGGCCTACGCCCTATCAGCCGTCCAACTCAGCGCGGTACGGCTTTCAAGAACAGCAGATCGAGGCCAACCGGCTTCGCATCACCTTCCGCGGCAACACGCTGACGGACCGCGAGACGGTGGAGACCTATCTGCTCTACCGCGCCGCCGAGCTGACGCTGCAGGCCGGCAAGGACTATTTTGTCGTGTCCTCGCGCGACACCGAAGAGCACTCGCGCCTGCAGGGCGATAGCTTCAACCGCAGCCGCTACGGCTTTGCCTATTACGCCTATCGCCCAAGCTGGGGCTGGTCGCCCTGGTACGATCCCTTTTGGGATGACCCGGTGCGCTACCGCGAAGTGACCCGCTACGAGGCCATTGCCGAGATCGCCATGTTCAACGGCCCGAAGCCGGCGAACGACGCCAGCGCCTTCGACGCACGGGAAGTGCAGGCGAACCTGCAGGGCCGGGTGGTCCGGCCGCACGAGTACTAGGGGCCTCGCGTTTCAGAACAAGCTCGGTTAGAGGTGTCGCCCGCTCGGGCTTGCCCCGAGTACCGGCCGCACCCGTAGCTCAGCTGGATAGAGCACTGCCCTCCGCCGGCAGAGGTCAAGGGCTGAACGAACGAATTGGAGGAACTTTTTTCGAGTGTTTCCAACGGATTGTTGGCCGAGTCCATACCGGGTTCACAGGTCCAAATTTTCCGCGTAAGCACTGCGTAAGCATTAGCACCCGTAGCTCAGCTGGATAGAGTGACGCCCTCCGAAGGCGTAGGCCGCTGGTTCGAATCCAGCCGGGTGCGCCAGCTTCCCCAAATTCTCCTCCGCTCAAAGCAATAGTGATTACGTCCAACGGCTTCGAGCAACGGCCAGACCGCCCTCTAATCTGACGTGCCGGAATTGCTTGCTAAGAGTGCCAAGGACCAATGCCTTCCTTGATCCTCCTCCCGAGGAACTCCCGATCCAGGTCTTTCTCGTGCTTTTCCATCGCGCGAGTGAGGCGGTCATAGTTCAGTCGGAAATGGCACAACTTCTTCTGCGTCAGCTGGTCGCCCTCATCCGCCGCCTTCAATCGATGCATCATCCAGCAATGGGCCCGCCGATCAGCAGCATTGGAAAACAGCACCCATGCAGCGTAGGCGCACTCAATCGTTTTTGCGTTCCAATAGGATTCCCACCAGTGCTTCGCGCAGGCCTCTCGGTGTTGCCAGCGAAGCATCTTTTGCTGCCTGGAAGTTCGAAGATCCGGCGCGACCGTGTCATTTCCTGAATCAGGGAATGGCAACTGATTGCCTGAACGGAAGCCATTCATGACCCTGGCACGTTGGCGGCGCCACAGATCGTCAGAGCTCTCGTCAGCCGCAATCACCTTCTCCAGCCAGGCCGCCTGATCGTTAAGTTGGGTTGCAAGCGCCAAAGTGAATAACGCAGCATCGGTGTGACATTGCGGTAGATCATATTGCTCGTCGAGCAACGCCGCCGCTTCCGGCAGCGCCGCATGCTTGAACACAACATGGATCATCTCATCGACTTTGCCATGACCGATAAATCGCGTGTGAAGCGCATTGCGCAAGGAAGTCCACAACGACGACGCCACCCTTGGGTCATGCTCGAACATGGCATCACAAAGCGCTATGAACGCACCCTCTGCAAGTCGGACCCGGCGCCTAAATTCGGGGCTTTCGTCTGCATAGCCTTCGATCCATTGCATAACCTTGTCGCGATGATTGCCGAGACCCGCCGCAATATCCTGCTGAATGCAAGGAGCCTGCTGGCAAGGGAAGGTCCGGCAGGAACGACCTTGCGCGCGGTGGCTCAGGCAAGTTCGATGCGTTTGGCAGCCATCCAATATCATTTCGCGGCTCGCGCCGACTTGATGAATGCGATGATTGAACAGGCAATTGGCGACTATGAAGAGGCGCTAAGGCCTATTCTGGACGATGCCAGTCTCGGGCCGCATCAACGGCTAGAAGAGACAATCTATTGGCTGACCCGGCCAAGCGCGGATTGGGCAGAAATGGAGAGGTTTGAGGTTCAGCTCTGGGCCATGGCGCGCGTCGACAAGGACGCAGCGACTGCTTTGCAGCGATATCTGGCGCGATACCGGGAGGTTTTTGCCGAGCTTATCGCCAAAGCCGCTCCAAAACCAATCTCGCCAGAGGAAGCGGAGCGGCGCGCAACCATTGTCTGCGCGATGATTGAGGGAATGACCGTCGTCAGCATTTCCGTCCGCGAGCAAGGTCAGGATACGAATGCATTTGGAGCCGACATTGCCCGATCGGCACTGTTGATCGCACTTGGCAGGACAAGGCTCGATCAGGATTGACGACCGTTCTCATTGCCAATCGGTGCTCCCATTCCAGAACGGGCGACCGATTGGCACCGATCAGTCAGAATTTGCCAGAGAGACCCACCCCGAAAATTCGTGGAGGCGCAACCGTAATCTCCGACAGGCCGAAATCAGCCAAACTCAGAATGCCGACAACCGGACGGACGTTGAATACATTTTTGGCATAAATGGACAGTTCCCAATTGCCATCGACATGGCCAAGGGCCAGGCGCGGGTCAATTGTCCAATATCCTCGCTGATGGAATGGCGCGATCTGGTTTTCGAGCAAGGTCCGGGAGCGATAACGTGCCGCCAGCTGGAACGAGATTTGTGCCGAATTGCTTACCGGGACACTGTAGTCGAAGACCCCGTTGAAAGAAAATGCAGGAGAATTGGTCATCCGTTGCCCGGATCGATCAACGCCGCCGATATTTGCATTCAGCAGCCTTGTATCAAGCAACCCCACGCCGACTGAAAATTCAAGATTATCGCTTAACCTGAACTGTGCATCGATGTCTGCTCCGAAGATTCTGGCATCGGCAGCATTCGTGAGGATTTGAACAGGCAAGCTTCCGGTATTGACGACCGTGAAAACCTGCAGATCTGAATAGTCATAGTAGAATATGCTGGCATTTACCTGAGCATTTCGGCCCCACAAGCCGATTTTTGCGCCCAGTTCATAAGCCATGATCCTTTCCTGGTCGTAAGGTACCGCTTGTGCGGCATCCAAAAGGATGCCTCCTGGAAAGCCGCCGCTCTTGAAGCCGTTCGAGGCTGTGGCATAGATGAGCGTATCGCGATTTGGCTCAAAGGTCAGCCCGGCATTCCAGGTCAGGCGCGAATAGGTCCGGCGGAGCGGAACATCCAAAAAGACGCCATCCGCCGGGAGGCCGAAAGCCGCCAGATCCTGCGCGGTTTCATTGTAACTGCTAGTCGTTTGAAATGACTTCCGTTCGGAGGTGTAACGCAATCCTGCCTGCGCCTTTAGGCCGGGGGAAAACTCCCAGATCACGTGTCCGAAAGCGGCGACAGCCTCTGTTTGCTGGCGAAAGCGACTGCGCAGATTTGCGCCGATCACCCCGGTAGGATCAATGCCCAAAGGCAGAAAGCCCGACGCAGGAACTCCGGGATTGGTGGCGAAAACAGGCCGGAGAAATCGCAATACGTCTGTATCATTGCCTCCTACGATTGTGTCGTGGCCATAATAGGCACCGAGCACCCAGTCGGTCGCGGAGGTGCCAAAGGCCAGCCTCAGCTCCTGGCTGTACTGGTCGATTCTCACTCCAAAACGCGTTTCAACGATCTGCGCAGGGCTTGAGTCCGATTCATCAAAACGCTCTCCATCCAGCTGCTCAAAAGCCGAAATGGAGGTCAGCTTGGCATCGCCAAGGTCCAAGTCAAAACGGAGCGACGTCCCGAAATTGCGATAGTCGGACCGGCCTTTGACATTGTAGTCGCCGCTCGAAAAATCATTGTCGGTATCGGCATAGCCCGAAATGTCGACGCAACCGTTGTTCAGGAAGCGTCCCGCCAGCACTGCATCACAGATTGCGATGTTGCCGGCAGCCAGTTCGCTGGGATCAAGCACGCCTCCATGCTGATACTGCCCCAGCTCAGACGTATCGTGCCCGCCATGAATGTTGATCAAGACATCCAGCGTTTCGGTCGGGCTCCACGTCGCCAAGCCCCGCAGCGCCCAATAATTCCGGTCATTGTCCTTGGTGCCCGTGACCCGGTTCCGCAAATAACCACCGCCGAAATCCCCGGTTCCCGAGATGCGCAATCCCAATGTGTCACTCAACGGTCCGCCAATGCCGCCCTGCATCGTGATCCGGCCATATTGTTCGACATTGAGTTGCGCATCACCTTCAAATCGGGGGCCCGGGCGGGACGAATAGAGATTGACCGCGCCTGCCGTCGTATTGCGACCATAGAGCGTGCCTTGCGGCCCTTTCAGCACCTCGACACGTTCAAGATCGAACAATCCGAAGGCGAGCATCGCCGGCGACACGAGGTAAACCTCGTCCACATAGACGCCCGCCGGGCTGTTGTTGTTGTCGTTGAAATCGGCGAGCCCAACGCCGCGTATCGCAATGTTTGGATTGCCGTTGCCGCTGCCATAGGCCCCGACAATTGACACGTTGGTGGTAAGATCAGCCAGATCTTTGAATTCGATCGCGCCGCCTTCGCGGATGTCGTCGCCAGTCACGGCGAAAATGGTCGCTGGCACGTCATTGACCGATTGCTCTCGCTTGTTTGCGGTGACAACGATTTCGCCGACGCCCTGCTCTGCGCCTGATTGAGACGACTCGACCTGACTTGATTGTGCAACCGCGCGTTCCCCATGCAGCACGCAAGCAGCGGCAGTCAGAAACAAAGCACATCTTGATGACCACTTCCAACCCATGCGACATCTCCTCCCCTGATCCTGGCCCCTGCCGGGCCGAATTCACCTGTCATCTGACAGGGCATATTATGTCAATTGACAAGGAGTCAAGGATTTGTGATGAGAGAGCGAAGGGAAGGGCATCATGTCACTTGCATCGGAAAGTTCTGAAGACTGCCAAGATGCCGCGCGGCTTGAGGCTGAGGATCTTAAGTTTGAATTCCTGTCGTCAGTGCTCGCTGTTCGCGGGCGCAGGCCGGCGCGCCTCACAGGACGCCAGCTTGAAATTCTCGTCGCGTCACATGGGCTGATGTGTGAGGGCGGCTTCGACGAATTTTCGGTGCGAAAGGTTGCCGCCAAGGTTGGAATTTCCTTGGCCGCGCTGCAACACCATTTCAAAACAAAAGAAGACCTCATATATGCGACGATCGAGCATCAAATAGATCTCTATGAAGATTCTATAGTGTCGCTGCTTTCTAACCTTGAAGATGATCCTGAGGTCGCATTTAATTCATTGATTGAATTTTTTTACGATGATGCGCAATCCAGACAATCTGCCGCGTTTTCTTTTCATTTCTATTCGCTGGCGAACTGCGATCCGGCAGCAAATAAGGCTCTGGCGAACTATGAGAAGCTTTATCGCGATGTGATCGGCCTCCTGATGCGGAGGCTAGTGCCGAGCTTGACCAGGCGCGAAGCCAGCGCTCGCGCCGCCCTCATAACCTGTCTTGTCGATGGCACGATGCCGCTGGTCAGCGAGGGTCGTCTGCCCTTTGCCGAGTTGCAGGACATGAAGCGGCGTGTGCTGAGAGCAGCAATGCAAATCGCCAGAGATTTCGGCTCGGACAATATGAATTTGTAAAAGGGGGGTTGTAATGTCTGCAGGTTCTGATCGTCGTGAGGTTCTGAAGGGTGGTTTGCTGGCTGCCGGAGCAGGTCTGTCAATGATTCCAAGCACAAAGACCATGGCTGCTGTTGTGCAGCCCGGAGCGCATCAGGCAGACGTAATCGTAATCGGCGCAGGTTTTTCCGGGCTTTCAGCGGCCATCGCGCTCAAGGCAGCTGGAAAGTCGGTGATAGTCCTGGAAGCGCGCGATCAGGTTGGCGGACGGGTGAAGTCGGCAAAGCTCGCCGGTGTCGATATTGATGTGGGCGGCATGTGGCAGGGCGGTGGGCAGGCCAAGCTCGATGCCTTGGCCAGAAAATATGGCATCCGCAAATATCCTACGAACTTGACCGGCGACGCCGTGGTCAATTTCAACGGACAACGGTTCAGAGCGCCGGGTGAAAACTTCATCGGTGTGTTGAGCGAAGCCGAACAGCAGGAGATGGGCGAACTGGCGGGAAAGCTTGAAGCGATCGGGCAAGCATTGCCCTCCGAATCTCCGTGGAATGCAGAGGGCGCCAAAGCACTGGACAGCCAAACCCTGGCTTCATGGCTCGATGACAACACGTCAACGCCTGGCGCCCGGGCGGTCATGAACACGATCGCGCGCAGTGTCTTCTGCGCGGAACCTGAGCAACTGTCGCTGCTGTTTTTCGCCTATTATCTGAAAAGCGGCAGCGGCCTCTTGCTGCAAACCTCAGCCGGTGAAAACGGTGCGCAGAATTTTGCATTCGAGGGCGGGTTGCACAGCATTGCCGCCGCAATGGCACGCGAGTTGACCGACGAACTACGGCTCTCAACGCCGGTCCAGACAATCCGCTATTCAAACGACGCCGTCACTATCGAAACGACAAACGGAATTTTCGAAGGACGGCGCGCTATCGTGGCTCTCCCCCCCACTATGGCCGGCAGGATCGCTTACGACCCGTTGCTTCCGCACATGCGCGATGGACTAACCCAGCGCATGCCAATGGGTTCGGTCATCAAGGCATGGATTGCCTATCGGTCGCCATTTTGGCGCAGGCAGGGCTATAACGGCATGATTGCTTCCGATCGCCCGGGCTTCAATCTATCGTTCGACATGACGCCGCCCGGCGTAACGGCTGGACTAATCGTTGGGTTTTTTGAGGCCAGCGAGGCAGCGGCGTGGAGTTCTCGGGGAAGCGAAGCCCGCCAGCGCGAGGTCGTCCGTGTTCTGGTCGATGCTTTCGGACCAGAGGCAGCGGAGCCGATTGGCTATATCGACAATGACTGGACTGCCGAACCGTGGACTCGCGGATGCTATGGCGCTGTCGCGCCGCCGGGGGTCTTTTCCTATTATGGTGAAGCTCTGCGCAAGCCTGTGGGTCCAATCCACTGGGCAGGCACCGAGTCTTCCACCGAGTGGACCGGCTACATCGAAGGAGCTATCAATGCAGGCGAACGCGCGGCCAGCGAGGTGATAGGCAGCTAAGAGACACGGGCGAGCTCAAGCGCTAGTCTGCATTACTTCGCAACGTCAGACAAAGCCCGCATAATCGCCTTCGTATTTGGCGGTGAACAAAAGCAGATGACACGCCAAAGGCTGGCGAATTTGGTGAGCAGTTCTACGGCCGAGGAAAAGCGACTTGAAAGCGCAGATCTCCTAAGCCGCCGACTATCAAGCCCTTGCGAACGGCGAATGGAGCGAGAGCGGGCTACGATCAGGGCGAAATGGCCCTGTCCTCGCGGTCAAGGCCTTAACAAGACACTTCGTTCTCTCTCCTCGCCATCGTCAAATACTGCGCCAAAGCAGCCTTGCGAACACTTCGGTCAAGAGAAAGGTCAGATCGCCGGAATTCCAGGCCATTTAGCAGTCCCTGAATGTAACCGGCGATGGTATCAGCAGCCATGACAAGTGCCGAATCAAGCGTGTGAATGTATTTCCCGGTGACCGATCCTTTGGCGTGTCCCATCAATGCGGCAATGGTGACTTCGGTGAACCCCAAATCGTTGGCGATGCTCGCGAAGCTGTGCCGCAAGACATGTGCGGTGATTCCATTGAGCGTCGACCCTCGGAGAATCTTGTCCAACTGATGCGGGAACGCGCCAAAGACAGGGCTATTGCGCAAGCCGACGAAAACATAGTCGCCTTGGGCGCTGAGCATTCGTTCTTCCAGAAACTCCAGCACGGGCAAGCCCACCGGGCGGACCGAATAGCCCTCTTTCGAGTCGGTCAATCGGATGCAGCTTTGATCGAAATCGACTTCTTCCCATTGAAGACCGATTATTTCGCCGCGCCGACAGCCGGTCAGCGCGAGCAGCCGGATGACCTCGCTCGTCGTGGCAAAGCGTTCATCGCGTCTTGCTTCCGCCAGTATCCGACCGAGTTCGCGATATTCCGCTTCGGTCAAACGGCGCTGGCGGACCTGATCCTTGGGTTTGCGGATGCCGTGCGCCGGATTGCTGTCGATGATCCCGGCATTGATCGCGTAGGTCAGGATCGCGCCGAACAGTCCCAGCGTCCGCGATGCCGTTCCGGGACCGCCTCGCACGATGGATTTCCCACGCAGCTTTTCGGTCTTGACCGAGATCCTAGTATTCCCGGCCATCACGTCTTTGAGCAGTTTCGTTGCATCGGCGCGGGTCAAGTCCTTCACCCGCCGATTGCCTAACAGAGGAACGATATGGCGTTTGATCCGACCGAGATCGGTGTAAATCGTAGAGGCTTTTTTTGGCCGACCGCCCTTTCCGAGAATGAGACCGGCCTCAAGGTCGTTGCGGTAGAGGTCGCACAGCTGCTTGACGGTTAGCGCCCGGTGATCGAGCCGCTTTTCTTCAGCCGGATTGTCGCCTCGCGCAATCCGTCCAAGTTGCGCTTTCGCTTCGAGCCGGGCCATCTCTGGCGTCCATACGCCATGCAGCCCGATCGTGTAGCGGCGCGAGCGTCCGAGGGACCGGTATTGGAGGACGTAGCTTCGCTTGCCCGATGCGAACACGCGCAGGCCAAAGCCGGGAAGTTCGCTGTCCCAGATGACATAGTCCCGTCCGTTCGGTATGGCGGCATCCACCGCCTTCTTGGTGATCTTCGGCATCGCCGGCTCCGGAAACCGGTCCGGTCTTGCGTAAGCACTGCGTAAGCAGGTGAACGGAAAAACGGACCAAGACTGCACTAGGCCAGCGTAGGAGTTGTCTCAATCAGGTCCTTGCAAAGTCGTAGAAAACCGCGCAAAGACAGGCAACGTCGCACCCTGGCGTAGAGCC